>OJCW01000056.1_pt1 | contig 42356 bp, 28 predicted proteins | sample 1592461 | NCBI WGS metagenome assembly OJCW01 (sample SAMN05416884, study PRJEB24817) | seawater metagenome | isolation source: Sea water | place: Canada:Atlantic | collected 2013-11 | reverse complement strand
ACTACCATTACAATGGCAGCGGGCGATGACGTAGTTAATAGTGATGAGCAAAGTAATGTAGTAGTAAGCGGTGTAATTGATGAAGCCGATGCAAATCAAACAGCCACCGTGGTATTTACTGATAAAGACGGTAAAAAAGTTACAGTTGAAAACGTCGTTATTGACGCAGATGGACAATGGCAAGTTGATGCAGCAGATATTTCAGGTCTTGCCGATGGTGAAATTAAAGCTAGCGTTAGCGCATTAGACGTTGAGGGTAATTTAGCCACAAACTCAACCACCTTCACCAAAGACGCCACCATTAATATTGATATTGATACCGGCGATAACGGCATTAACAGTAGAGCATTTAAAACTGGTCAAGTAGCCACGCTGAGCGGTACAACCGATGCTGAAAATACCTCTACTGTAACGCTTACTATTTTTGATGGTACCAACAGTGAAGTAGTAACTGCCAATGTGACAGATGGCGCTTGGAGCGTTGACGGTATTGATGTGTCTGCGCTCGATGGTTCACAGAAGTGGACTATTACGGCGGCTGTTACAGACTCTGCAGGTAATACAGCAGAAGATAGCACACCAATACTTGATGCGCTTGATAGCCAAACACTTAATGAAAGTAATACAGGTAATGGCGGAACAAGTTCGGCTAAAAGCAGCATAGAAATAGATAACGCAGTGCTTACAATCAGCTCTGAGCAATCAGGTCTTGAGGGTTTAAAAGTAAATGGTGAAGCTGTAACTGTTGCATTAGCAACTGATGGTTTATCGTTAGAAGTTAAAGACTCGCAAGGTAACCTAGTGTTAAGTGTTGCGCTTGCGGGTGGTGAACTTACTACCACGCTACATGCACCAATTGACCACGAAAGTGAGAGTTTACTTACTGATATTTTTGTAGACGCACTACAAAAAGATGCCGATGGCACAACCGAACTAGTAGTTGTACCAACAGCCGTTACTATAACCGACTCCGCCCCACAAAGTAGTGACGACAGCTTTACAGTAACCGAAGCCGACACCGATGCAGGTAGAGTATCAACAGGTAGCTTAGTCACAAACGACAGTGTAATAGAGGGCGCACCAACCGTTACAAGCGTAACATTTAATGGCACTGACTATGATGTAACGACAAGTACACCTGCAACAATAGACACCGATGAAGGCACATTAACGGTTAACAGCGATGGCACATGGAGCTTTGATGCTATCGATAACCAAGATTCTGACCCAGAACCACAGTTTACTATTGAATACACAATAGAAGATCGCGACGGTGTAGGTAGTTCATCAAGTACAGCCACATTTACTGTACAAGATGGCAGTGCGGGCAGCTTTACAAATCAAACAGCTACTTATACAGAAAGTGATTATGGCGCTACTATAACAAATAACAAATCTTTTGATGTTGTGGCGGGCTCTGATGCACTAGTTGCTGATTCAATCACCTTTAATGACACTATCGAAAACTTAAACGCACTTAATTTAACAAGTGCTGGTGAAGCTATTACCTTTGTTTTAAGTGCTGACGGTAAAACAATAACAGGCTCTGCTAATGGCAGCGAAGTAATTAGCTTTAGCGTAAGCGCAACCCAAAATGCAAATGGCAAAGATTTAGAAACCACCGTGCAAACAGTAATGAGTTTACCGATTGATAACCCTAGTGGGAATCGTGTTAACTTTGCACTTTCGCTCAATGGTGAAGATAGTGATGGCACTATAATTAGTGGTGCAGGGAATGTAACTATTCGGGTTAACGATGGAGGAGCTCCTCAGGTTTCCGATAGTACAGAAACACCAATCAATATTGACGAAGGTGACTTAGATCCATCTAACACTGTTTCAGTGACTCAACAAGGTACCGTGAGTACAACGTTAGGCAGTGATTCGTTAAAATCACTTACTTTCTCTACCGACTCGCAACCAGAGCTAACCGCCGGTGGTGTAGCACTTGTATACACACTAAGTGATGACGGGCGTACAATAACCGCCAACACAGGTGACGGCACAGAAACAATTTTTGTAGCGACTTTACCTGACATTAATGGCACGAGTAATCAAAACTTAACTTACGATTTTACATTATATCGCCCATTTGATAACGATACAGGCGGAACAGGCGTACCACTACAAGTAGAAGTGCAAGACACTGATGGCGATAACGATACAGCAACGTTAAATATTACCGTTAATGATGGCGCAGTGCATACTCAAAATGATATTGCTTTAACTGTATCTGAAACACCTAACAGCGTGGCTGACAATAACGAAGATGGAGATGGCCAAGCAAATACTGATACTGATACCTCATTTACAGTAACAGCAGGTCTTGATGATGTAGTGGACATGCAAGTTAGTATTACTGATGGGGCAGCGGTGCTTGATAGTAATGGTAATCAGCTAACGCAAACTACGCTCGATGAGAACGGTAATGCTGTCACCACAAATATTGTTTGGCAAGTTAATAGCGACGGTACCGCACAAGGTATTTTAGAAGGCACTTCAACCGAGGTCTTTAAAATCACTTTACCAGATGTGAATGTTGATGCACAAACCTCTGCCACCTATGCTATTTCATTCGAAATTTCAGGTGCAATAGATCACACAGGTGATACCACAAATGCACCGCAAATAGTGATTCCAGTGTACACAGAAGATACCGATGGTTCACAAGTTACAAGTAATGTTACGGTGACATTAAACGACGGTCAAGACCCTGCAATAGCTGACTCAGCTGCAAGTGTTGATGAGACTAACCTTAGAAATAATGACTCAATTACAACTACGGGGCAAATTATAGTAACGCAAGGCTCTGATGAAGTTGTAGAAATTAAGCTTGCAGATAACTTTATAACAACCTTTAACGACGGAAGTTACGTTACTGCAGATGGAAATAATGCGATTACATTAAGCGATAAAAACGCTGATGGCTGGTATATCGCTACAGCAAATGGCGAAGATGTTTTACGCGTTAAATTTAATCCTGATGGCTCTTACACTTACGAGCAATTTACAGCAATTAAACACCCTGATGCTGACGGAACAAATACGCAAGATATCAGTTTTGATGTAACTGCTGTTGATGCTGATGGCGATACTAATAACGCAGCAGTGACTATTACAGTAACTGATGATACACCAACAGTAGATAACACACCTGTCGCTGTTAACCTTGTTGAGGGCGGCGGTAAAACACTCGAACTGCTTGATATTAATAGCAGTAACTTTGTTGGTAACACCAATAACCCAGGTGCAGATGGTGCTAAATTAGCTTCATTTATTTATGGTGGTACAACGTACACTGCGTTTGACTCAGGCTCTGATTCAACCGGTAACTATAAAGAAGTTGCCTTTAAAGGTGAGGGTGACAGTGATACGTCTGGCACATTAAGAGTATACGAAAGCGGTAAAGTAGTGATTACAACTGACGAGTTTGCTCAAAGCGCTGACGAAGATTTTACAGACTCAATTAGCTATACTGTTATCGACAACGATGGTGATACCGCAACAGGAAGTATTGATTTAACAATAAGTGATTACAAAGGTGAGTTAACCGTTACTGCAACGGACATTAACGAAGATGCCATTGACGGTAGCGATAACGCTAACAATGCACGTAGTGAAGTAACCATTACCATTGACAGAGGTGATATTTCTGACCAAGAAGAGACAGTCAGTGAAATAAAAATTGAGTTGGCGTCTTTACAAGGCGGAGAGCTTTACCTTAATGGTAACTTAGCTACAGACAATGCCGATGTTACAATTGTGGATGGCTATTATGTATTTACAGGCGCTGCATTAGCTACTAACGCTGATGGTACAGTGACAGTTGCTAATTTAACTTATCAACCAGCAGAAAACAGCTCCGACTTTTCTAATACGGTTGAATTTAAAGTTGAAACCACAATAACCATTAAAAATGGTGGAACACCTCGAGAATTAAACGATTCGACTACCATTTCAGTTGAATCAGTAGCCGATACCCCAGAGTGGGATACAGGTAATGCTTACCAATACACCCTAGATGAAGACTCACCTGAAAACCTCATTATTAGTGCAGCATTAACTGATACTGATGGCTCTGAGAAATTGACTTATGTAATTTCAGGTTTAGATGAAAACTTAGTACTTAAAATTGGTGGCAGAACAATAACCGAAGGCGCAATACTCACACAAAGTGAACTTAACAAATTAACGGTTAGTAACAAATTACATTCAACTGGCGAATATACGTTTGATATTCAAGCAACAAGTACAGAAAAAGACAATAACAACACAGCAACAGCTGACAAACAAACGGTTACAGTAACGATTAATCCAGTAGCCGACGCGCCAAAACTAGCTGTGCGCGTTGATACAATTAACGAAGATTCAAACCCTCAACTGAGTGACCTAATAAACGGACAGCTCGTTGATACAGATGGTTCTGAGCGCCTCAAGTACGAAATAGAAATACCAACATTTATAGATGCTAATGGTGATGAGCAAGTTGTTACATTATTAGATGGTAATGGAGATGAAGTAACCCCAGTTAATGGTGTTTACACTATTTTTGACACTGACTTAGCAAATTATACGCTTAAGTTACCTGAGCATTTAGCGCAAGAAAAAATTGCACTTAAAGTAAACGCAATTAGTGAAGAAGTTGTAGATGGTAATGTTGTTGATAGTGCAGAAACCGGCGTAAAAGAATTTACCTTTAAAGTAGTGGGTGTTGCAGATTCACCCGTATTAACAAGCAATAATGACTGGGTATATGACGACTCAGGGCTTACTTTAGAAAATACCACCGGTGTAGAAGATGAATTACTCACGCTCGACTTTTTATTCGAAAGTGAAGACACCGATGGCTCAGAAACCGTTAGTTTAGTAATTTCAGAATTACCCGATGGTGTAACGCTTGTAAATGCAATAACGGGAGAGCCTGCTAATTTACCTGTTGTAGGTATTGGCGCTAATGGCAACCCTAAGTACAGCTTGTTAGCCAGCGAGTCTGGTAATTATGCATTAAAACCAAGTGCCGATTTTAGCGGTAACGTTGACTTTAATATTACAGTGGTGACTACTGAGCCAGATACAGGTGAATTTAACACAAAAGACACGGAAATTAAGGCAAGTGTTACATTTACGCCGGTTATTGACTCCACTAACTTAAATACAAATGTTGTTGGCAATGAAGACAGCCAAATCTCACTTAAATTAAATCCCGACCTCTCAGATGTAGATGGTTCTGAAAGTATTACAAAAGCGATTATTAATAGTATTCCAGATGGTACAACGCTTTACATAAACGGTGTTGAAACAGCTGTTGGTAGTGGAATAGATGTTACCGACTACTTAAATACAGATAGTGTTACACTCAAACCTGATGAAGATTACTCAGGCGAGCTTAGTGTTGAGATAACTTACACCGTACAAGATACTTCTGCTGCTGTATCAAGTGATATAAGTGCAAATATTACGGTAACTGTTAATGGCAAAGTAGATGTAGCCCCAAGCATTGAGGCTGACGGCGCTGTTACTCGTATCGAAACCACAGATGAAACCATTACTAATGAAGGAAGTGCTAATGAGCGTCAAATTAATTTAACTGGCGTTGCATCATTCATTGAAGAGGATATTGATGGTTCTGAGCATATAACATATATCGAAATTATCTTGCCAAAAAACTCCTCATTAAAAGTTATTTACATGCAAGATGGTGAAAACATAGCCTCGCCAGATGGGACTGGTCGCTGGGTTATTCCTATAGGCGCTGGTACAAGTGACGCCGCTAAAGACAGCATAAACGATTTGCTTAATAACGTAATTATTGAAGCTAACTCATCTACTGGTTCTGACGTTGATGTGACAGTTAATGCACGCGTTAAAGACGGTGACGACAGCGCCCTTATTAGCGGAAACTTTAAAGTACGGTTTAATATTGATGGCGAAGGAGAAACGACTACTGCATCGCCAGTTAATACGTTACAAATAGAAAATGTTACGGCTGATGAAGGCGGTAGCGTTACTTTTGAGGAAAGTGACTTTAATTTAGGTGAAGATTTATCTCAAGATGTTGATGATAACTATAACGATGTAATTACTATTTATGTTGAGCAGAGCAGTTTGCCAGAAGGCTTCACTATTGAGGGCGATGGTATAATTGCGGTAGAAACAGACACTGGTATAGAGTACATAATCCCTGAAAGCTCGCTAAGTACAATGGTTATTAACAGTAACGACAGTGACTACTCTGGCTTATTAGAAATTCCAGTAAAAATAGTTGCCGTAGACCCAAGTGGCGACCGCGAAATAGATATAACCCAATCATTAAGTGTGGATATTAACCCTGTAGTTGATGGTGGCACCCTTGCTGCTGCAACGCAAACGATTACTGAAGACAATACAAATACATCACTTGGTATTACGTTTACCTCAACAGACGAAAGTACAGATACTGAAGATGGTGGTGTTGAAGAAATTGATTTTACTCAGCCAATAACAATTGAGTTACCAGATGGAGGTACATTATATGACCCTTCAGATAATTTTGAGTTACAAACTGATGGCAGTTATTTATACAAAGGTAATGGCAGTACATTTGACGATGATTTAGCCGGTGTTGGGATTAACCCTCCTGAAAATGCCAAGGGTGATTTTGATATTAATATTAGCGCTACAGTAGTAGATAGAGCTACGCTTTCGACAGGTGAAGTAAAAGCGAGCTCTACTATTAACCAAACAATTACAGTAAATGTAACACCTGTAACAGACGGTGTTATGCTTACTGCTAATAGCGTTACTGGCGATGAAGACAGCGAAATTATACTTACGGGATTAGCGGCTACTTCGCTAGATGACTCCGAAACTACCTATTTTACAATTAGCGGTGTACCAAAAGGTGCCACTCTTATTGATGCGGTAACAGGTGAAGAGCTACAAATAATTAATAATGGTGATGACGGCTCAGAAAATGGCACAACGAGCTGGACTATTCCTCGAAGCTTACTTGAAGGGAATGCAGATAATATTGTATTACTTCCTCCTCTTGATTTTAGTGGAGACATAACACTAAGTTTAAATGGAATTAGCCAAGATGGTACACAGGGCGAGTTATTACAGCAATCACAAAGCTTTAACGTGAGTGTTAACCCTGTAGCAGACACGCTTGATTTTAGTCAAAAACCAGAAGATAACTATTCAGGTGACGAAGATAGCAACGTAACTATTGATCTTGCTGCCTTTAGCACTGAGGCCGATGGCACTGAGCAAGTGCAACTTAAAGTTATTATTAATGGTGATACTTCTGACTCATCGGCATTAGCTGAGCTAGAAAATGGCTATATAGAGCTTGCTGATGGTACTAAAGTTAACTTTGTACAAGAGGGTAATAACTACATTGCTACCGTAATAAGCGAAGAAGGCAGTGGTATAGAAAACTTTGACTTTAACGCCGGTGGCCTTGCGTTTGGCACATTTAATATGAGCGTTGAGGTAGCGACTATGGATAGCGCAGTTATTAATGGTGAAACCGTTACTGTAACTGGCACACCTGAAACGTCAGGCTTTATTGTAGAGTTAGAACCACAAGCAGACGCGCCGTTATGGACAAATGCTGAGGATGTAACCAGTAATTCAACTAATAATATTGCACTTAACCTTGATGTTGATTTACAAAACCCAGCAGCAGATGAAACTGGTTATGTTGAAATTACCGGATTACCTAATGGTTACAACTTTAACCTTGGTGAAAAGGTAGGTGATACATGGACTGTTGATATTACTGATATTGAAACCCTTGAGATTGTAAATGCGGATGCTGGCGATAGTTTTGACTTAACGTTAACTGCATTTTCAACACTTAACGGTGAAACACAAGAGGCTTCGCCTGAGGTAGTAAATGTAACTATTTCTGATTCGGCTACAACTAGCTCAGCGCGTACCGCAAGTGCGAGCGGCGACAGCGAGCCAGATTATAGCGATATGTCTGGTAGTGGTAACAATGCACATGAAGAGACGATTGCAAGTATGACCAGCGGCGATCAAAACGTATGAAGCTAATCCTAAACCGAGAGCAAATACTGGCACTCGGTAAGCATATTGCCGATGCCTTGCATTTACGCCATCAAAGCGAAAACTTATTACTTGGTTTGCCAAGTAATGAGTTTTCGGCGCATCATTTAGAGCAAGCATTAAGTAATATTAATGTGAGTGCGCAGCAGCAAACTACGCCAAAGCATTATGCTTATCCTGCTTTGGTGCTTGATAAAGAAGGCTACTTTTGGTTTTTTGAAAACGATGGTAAAAGTACGTTTAGCTCACTTGATGAAGCAAAATCTAAGCAATTAAGTGATATTGATAAAGAGCTTATTTGGTACTTGTCGCACGATAATGTAACTGATGAACGCTCAGAAAAACTGCATACTCGTATTCCTAGTTGGCTAAAGCCTGCATGGGATCAGGTTAAACCATTTTATAATTCGTTGTTACTCGCCTCGCTAACCGTTAATTTATTAGCTTTAGTAGTGCCGTTGTTTACCATGAACGTATACGACCGCGTTGTGCCTAATGCTGCGCTCGATACCTTATGGGTACTTGCAACCGGCGCAACAATAGCCATTGTGTTTGATTGGTTATTAAAGCAAGCGCGCGGGCATTTAACCGATGCGGCTGGCAGGCAAATAGATTTACGTATTAGCAGTATGTTGTACGCTAAAGTGCTAGGTATGCGCCTTGAGCAGCGCCCAGCCTCTGCAGGTGCTTATGCAAAGCAAGTGCAAGACTTTGACAGCGTGCGAGAGTTTATAACCTCAGCAACGCTTGTATCGGTAATCGATTTACCTTTTACACTGCTGTTTTTAGCGCTTATTTTTTGGCTAGGTGGCTTAATTGTTTTAATTCCGGTTGTAGTACTTACCTTGGTTGTTATTACAAGCGCGGTATTACAAGCAAAACTGAGTGAAAGTGTTGAACAGGCATCTAAGTTATCGACCCAGCGCCAAGCGTATTTAATCGAAAACCTGAACCAGCTTGTTGAGCTTAAGCAAATGAACGGCCAAGCAGGCGCGCAACAAAAGCTTGAACAAACACTCGCACAAATGGTTGATTGGCAAAATAAATCACGCCATAGCGCCACAACACTTACGCATACAGTTGCAAGCCTTAGCCAATTTACCAGTATTGCGCTTATTGTGTTTGGTGTTTATTTAATTAGTAACGGCGACATTAGCATGGGCGCACTGATTGCTATTGTTATGCTGAGTGGGCGCGCATCGGGTTCTATTTCTGCTTTAGCTGGGCTTGTTTTAAAATATAAACAAACACAAACAGCCATTGAGTCGGTTAAAAATATAATGGCGCTTGAGCAAGAACAAAAAAGTGGCGAAAACACGATTAATGCGCCTGTAAATGGCAATATTACAGCCCGCCATTTGAGCTTTCAGTACCATGAGCAAGAACTTGAGGCAGTGCACAGTATTAACTTTGAAATTAAGCAGGGCGAAAAAATAGGTTTATATGGCCGTGCAGGCTCTGGTAAGTCTACCTTGCTTGCAATTATTGCTGGGCAGTACAGAGCTACATCAGGTCAGCTTTTAATTGACGACATAGATATAAGGCACTGGTCGTTAAGTGCGCTACGCAAGCAAAGTGGTTGGGTAGCACAAAGCCCAAGCTTGTTTTATGGCACAGTGCTTGAAAACATCACTCTAGGCGCACAAAATATAACCCCAACAAACTTAACCAATGCATTAGTTAAATCTGGCGTAAGTCGTTTTATTGACCGGTTGGAGTCGGGGCTGGAAACACAGGTTGGCGAGTTTGGTCGGTTTTTATCGGGCGGACAACGTCAAGCTGTATGTATTGCGCGTGCTTTATTAAAAGACGATAACGCATTACTTATTTTAGATGAACCTTCGTCGGCTATGGATGCAGGCCACGAAAAACTCCTCATTAAAACCCTTCAGGATCGCACTGAAACGGTGGTTATTTCGAGTCATCGTAAAGATATGCTGACTATATGCGACAGAATATTTGTGCTCGACCACGGTCGCTTAAAAAGTATAGAAACACCAAGCTCATTATTTAGTAATAAAGTGCATGGTGGTGTAAAACTAGTAAGTAAAAAAGTGACAAGGGTGAATACAGAGACTGGGAGTTCTTCAACCAATGGCTGATTTATATATGGGGCAGCTACAAGCTGCAAAACAAGCTAAAAGATTGGTTATTATAGTTTTTGTATTACTTTTTGCTGTGGTTTTGTGGGCTAAATTTGCTAAGCTAGAAGAAGTTGTTGTAGGTCAAGGTGCTGTTATACCAGTACAACGTGTTCAAACTATTGAAAACCTTGATGGCGGTATTTTAAAAGAAGTTTTAGTACGTGAAGGGCAAATTGTAGAGGTGGGTGATCCGCTTTTACTGATTGATGAAACCCGATTTGCTGCTGCTTATGCTGAATCTAGTCAAGAAAAAGGTTCGTTATTAGCAAGACGAAACCGTCTAGTAACTGAATTGAATAGTGTTACCTTGAGTGAAGAAAGCAGTTTTGGCGCTAATATAGAACGCTTAGAAATACCTAGAAAAGATATTGCTGTAGATGTGTATAAGCAGGCATACAATACGTATACTTCAAGACTTACACAGCTTGAGTCTCAGCTACAGCAGCGCACGCAAAACCTACTCCAGCAGGAGCAAGCCAGTGTAGAGCAACGTGCAAATATATCTGCGCTTAAGCAAAGGCTAAAGCTCACAACACGGGAAGTACTGTTAACTCAAGGTGCTGTAGATGCGGGTGCTGTTGCCGAAATGGAGTTGGTTAAATTGCAACGAGACGAAATTGGCATGCAAGGTGAATTAAACCAAGCCAATGCGTTATTACAGCAATTAAAAGCGGCAAAAAGTCAGGTAATAGAAGAGCGAAAAGCGATAGTATTTGATTATTTAGCGGATACACAAAATCAGTTAGATGAAGTGAGTAACGAGCTTGCTAAAATTCAACAAAGTAGCAAATCACTCGAAGATAGACTTATAAAAGCACAAGTTAGATCGCCAGTACGGGGTACGGTAAAAAATATTGTATCACGCTCTATTGGCAGTGTAATTGACCCCGGCGAGGTGATGATGGAAATTGTCCCTCAAAACGATTTGCTTTTAATTGATACTAAAATTCAACCAAAAGATATCGGTTTTATTAGAGTGGGCATGGCTGCTAAAGTTAAGTTTACTGCTTATGACTTTGTAATATACGGTGGACTTGAAGGTGAAGTTACTTATATCGGTGCAGATGCTCAGTATTTAGAAGATGGAACTGCTTATTATCAGGCTTATATTAAAACAACAATAAGCCAAATAGCAGAGCAAGCAATAATCCCAGGGATGCAAACGCAAGTAGATGTTATTACTGGGAAAAAAACTGTTTTAGATTATTGGCTAAAACCTTTGCTTAGAGCAAAAGCCAATGCAATGCGTGAACCATAATATAGGAATATTAAATGCGTAAATTAGGACTACTCTCTGTTTTAGCCTTAGCCCCAGGGTTATCGAATGCGTTAACGCTTGAGCAATCTGTAGCTGAAACATTAAACACTAATCCGAGATTAATGCAGAAATATGCGAGCTTTGAAGCAAAATACCGCGATAAACGCAGTGCGTTTAGTGAGTATTTACCACAAGTTCGTTTATATGCAGGATATGGATACGAGCGCGTAAACTATAAATCAGGCCGAGAACTTGATAGCGAATTAAATCGTAGAGAAATAGGTTTAAAAATAACACAAATGTTATTTGATGGTTTTAGAACATCATCTGAAGTTGCAAGACTAGATAACGAAGCAAAAGCTGACCAATTGGGTTTAATATCTGCTGCAGAGAATATTAGCCTTGAAGTTGTACAGGTATATTTAGACTTGCTTAAATCAGTTGAGTTAGTTGAGTTGTCAGAGCGAAATATCAACATACATAAAAAAATATTAAGTGATATTGAACAACGACGTCAACGTGGTTTATCAAGCGATGCCGATGTAGCTCAAGTTCAGTCTAGACTTGCTACATCACAATCTGGCTTTTTAGCTGCTAAAAATAATCTTCAAGATATTAAAGCAAATTACTATGATTTAGTGGGTCAGTACCCTGATGATTTAATGATTCCTAAAGTGGATGAAACATATATACCAGCCACTTTAGGTGATGCTATAGCAGTCGCTAAAAAATCACATCCAGAAATTATGGCTGCTGTTTTTGATATAGAAGCTGCAAATAAACAAATAGAAAGAGAGAAAAGCGGTTATTGGCCAAAGGTTAGTTTAGAGTTTGATGTAGCTGATAACGATAATATTTCGGGCTCTCCTGGTCGTGATGATAACGGCCGAGTAATGCTTTCTATGAGTTATGATTTATACAACGGTGGCAAAACAAATGCAGATACCGAAGCGGCAAAATGGCGTTACCAAGAAGCCGTAGCAGTTAAAGACACAACTCACCGGCAAGTCGAAGAAGCGACAACCTTTGCATGGAATGCAAACATGTTTTTAGCTGAGCAAAAAGGCTTTTACGAAGAAAATGTTGGCTATGCTGAAGTTGCTCAAAAAGGGTATGAACGCCAATTTTCATTAGGTCGTCGTTCGTTATTAGATGTACTTGATTCGCAAATTGAGTTGTTTACAGCGCGTCGTAACTATATTGAATCGGCTTATGATCAACGCAAAGCAAGCTTTAGGCTTGTAAATGCAACAGGGCGTTTAGTTAGAGCTCTTAGGGTTGATAAACCTGAAGCATGGCTACTAGGAGATAGATAATATGAAAAGCATTATGTTTTTAAGTCTTGCATTATTACTGTCTGGCTGTGCTAGCGATGCAAAAAAATATGAGTATCAAGTTCAATCAAAAGATTTATTTGACCAAGACCGTGACGGTGTTATTAACGCAAGAGACAAGTGTGCTGAAACACCGATAAGAGCCAAAACAAATAATGATGGTTGCCCTAAAGAGCAAAAAATAACGACATCAAGAAACGTTGTTATTGAATTTGGTTACGATAAATCGACGCTAACGGATGATGCAAAAGCAAAAGTAGTAAGTTTTGCTAATAGTGTTGTTGATGTGCCAGGTATTACTATTTTATTAATTGGTGATACTAGCTTAGAAGGGTCATTAGAATATAACCGTAAGCTTGCTTTAAAACGAGTTGAAACAGTTAAAACGGCTTTGTTAGCGCAAGGTGTTAAAAATATAGAAATAACTGAGCAAACATTTATTGATTCAAAAGATATTCCTAAAGTATTAGCTGGCAGAAAAACACGAGTTATAGCGTTAGTTGATGGAGAGAGTTCTGTTGAACTAGAAAAGCAATTTGATTTATATAATGCCGGTTTTTAAATAATTATATAAATACAGTTTAAAAGGCCCGTTTTATACGGGCTTTTTTATTGCTTAAGTTTATATTAACGTGGATGTGCCAAAATAAACTAAACACTTTATTTTTGGCACTATAAAAGGAAAATTATATGGCAATTCAAAAAAAGCTAAAAGAAAAAACGCGTAATTTTATTGACTCTAAGCATATGCTTAGCGGTATTACAGTGGCGTCGTTTTTAGAGTCAACCATAGTGCCTATTCCACTTGAGGCTGTATTAGTACCGCTAATGCAAGCTCGTCGAGAAAAGCTATGGCTTATCGCCTTAATGGCGACTTTAGGTTGCATAGTGGGTGCATTGTTTGGTTATGCGTTGGGTTATTATTTATTTGATGCGGTTGGTGATTGGATTATTAATACGTTTTCGAGCCCTGAGCAATTTGAAAACGTTAAGCAGCAAATGCAAGATCAAGGTTTTTGGTTTATTATAACGCTTGGCATTGTGCCAATTCCGTTTCAAATAGCGATGCTTGCAGCAGGCGCGACTAAGTATTCTATTTGGCTATTTTTATTGGCCTCAGGTATTGCGCGTTCTATTCGTTACTTTGGTCTGGCTATTATTGTTTATTATGCAGGTAATGAAGCTGAGCGAATCATTAGTAAACATAAAACTAAAGCGATGATTGGCATTACTATTTTAGTGTTGGGATTGTGGGGACTTAGTACCGTAGTTTAAGTTTAAATTTGAGGGGGATTACGGTTTTCATCTTCGTGATGGTTTTTATTATTGTGCTATAGTTTTCAAATGAAGTACTGAAAAACCTAGCAATTAATATGATTGAAACAGTAAAACTTACCGTTAAACTTTCTAACTTTTATAAAATGCCTTTGATCAATAAAGTTTTAAGTTTAGCTTTATTGATCTATATTGCTATTTTTTCAGCCTACTCCCAAACTAGCTTTCCTCCCTTACAAGTTCAAAACAATGTGTACGGTTTTACTACCGATTTTATTAATTTAACTGTCATTATATTTCTGTTTTGGATGGTTCAATGCTCTGAGCTATCTAAAAAAGCATATATTTTTTCTAGTTTTGGTTTATTACTATGGAGTATTGGCACCACGGCAGACGTGCTTGATGAGTTAGTTGTACAGCCTTACTGGGTAAGTGTTTATTTTGAAGACTTATGTAGAACCAGCGGCATGCTTTTAACTTCTTATGGTTTATTTAAAACTATGCGCTTTGTACAAAGTATTAATAATAGGTTAGCCGCAGAGTTAATAATAGATGACTTAACTAAAGTGCATAATAGGCGCTATTTTTATCGACATGTTAAAAGTGGAAACATTGTATCTTAAGTTATTTTAATTATTGATATAGACCATTTTAAGTCTATTAATGATGAGTTTGGCCATGATGTGGGCGACTCAATTCTTCAGCAGTTAGCAACTACATACAATAATGCATTTGAAGGAAACGCGCAGTTTGCTCGCTTGGGCGGTGAGGAGTTTGGAGGTTATTTACCAACAAGTAATATAGAGCAAGTTAGTGAGTTTTGTCAGCAATTAATAGACCTTGCGCACACTATCAATGTTAAAAATACGCGCCATTTAACAGTAAGTATTGGCGTAGCAAAACAAACCCCTAACGAGCCCCTCGATAAAGTCATGAAGCGTGCCGATCAAGCTCTATACGTAGCTAAAAAAACAGGTCGGGATCGTTTTGAAGTTGCCCCGTAAGCGTTTTTAATTATATAAAAACACGTCCTTATTGTTTGCACATTTACTACACTTTTTAACGTTTTCGTAAGGAAGTGTCAGTGAGGGTAATGCTTTGTAAATCATGAAATTAAAATATAATGTTTGGGTCATAATGGGGATATTAATAATAAGGAATAACCTTAATGACTAACTCCCTTTTAAAAGCTGCATTACCCTTAAGTCTAATTACTATTTTGTCGGGCTGCGGCTCTGACGATAGCTCAAGCTCTACAGGTTACATCCAATTGTATAACGGCTCTTACAATAGCCCATACACACGTTTGTTTGTTGAAGAAACAGAGCGCTCAGGCGCTGATTTTGCTGATGTAACTACTCGCCATAACTACAGCACAGACACTTATGATGTAAGTTTTGAGTACCTAGATGCTAACGACAGCTATATAACAATTAGCGATCAAGAAATTTCTATTAAGGGTGACAAAACACAGTTAATAGTAATGAGTGGTAACTTTGATGAACCTACATTTACAGAGCTTAGCGTACCTATTACAAGCGATACGGGTGAGTTTAACTTAGGGTTTTATAATATTGCAGGAGAGGACACTAACTACGATATTTACTTAGCAACTGATGATGGTGTATTTGAAAGCGCGACACTTTTCTCATCAGCTCAATATTTAAGTGAGTTAGATCTGCAAAGCGTTGATGAAGGTTATTACACTATTTACATAACAGAAGCGGGCAGCAGTGATGTTGTGTACGAGTCGTCATCTGTTTATTTATACGATGAAGCAAGTTATGTAGCAATGATCCGCCCAAGTTATGCAACAGAAGAAGGCGGCATTACGCTTGATGTAGTAACCGATAATAACTACGTTACTGAGCTTAAACACCAATCTGCTCTGGGGCAATTACGTTTTATAAATACCGTTGATGACTACTCGCCAGTAAGCTTTTCTGCTACACGCGGTACAACTGTAAACACAACAAATACAGTCGCTAGTGACTCTTATACCGATTATGTTGAACTTTCGCCTAATAGTTACAGCGTAGCGATGTACGACGAAGAAGGTACAAAACTAGCTGATAACTTTTTAATGACGCTAGAGCGCGAGCAAAGTGCGGTGGGTATTTTTTATAACGACGCAGATAACGGTTTACGTATGATGAGCGTTGAAGAAAATCTAACACCAAGCAGTTACAGCCATACGGTATCGGTTGTAAACCTAATTGAAAGCTACGCAGGGCAGTCGGTTTCAGATGTAGATGTGTACTTTACACTTAACGGCGAAACGGTAGACGACACTAGTAACGTAGTCGATGGCCTAGATAAGTATGACCAAGAAGAGCAGGTTGTAGATAACGAAATTTACACGGTTTATGTTGTTTACGAAGACAACGGCCAGCAAATTGTGCTTATTCAACAAAGCGATATGGACTTTACACAAGAGGGTAACTACATATTGATTTTAGAGCATGATGAAACAACAAGCTCTGGTTATAAGATGACCCTAGAGCGCACTATTACCGATAGTGTTGAATAAACCTAAACATATTAAGTAGCATAAAGCCTAAGCACTTTAAGTACTTAGGCTTTTTTATTGAACAAAATTTACCTACTCATTAATAATTAGGTACACTCAGGGCATAATTATTAATAAGAGTGTGCCATGGATGATTTAGTTGGGTTAGCCGTCATAGTAATACTGGTTGTGGTTGCCGGTGCTATTTGCGGCTTAATAGCGCTAGTGCAGTTAAATGCATTAAAACAAGAAGTTGCTGTTTTAAGGGCCAAAATAACACATCTACAAACACATAAATCGATATCGCAAAGTGAACCTCAAAGTGAAGCATCTACGGCTCAGGCAGCGATTTCAATAACAGAGCCAATTGCTCATAAAGCACAGCCAAGCTTAACGTCCCAAAACGCGTCGCCACCTGTAATAAATCAGCTATCAGCACCTCCTAAAAAAGCCAAACCAGCTAAAGCATCAGCCATAGAATTACTCTTTAATAAACTACGCGCAGGGTTTGAAGAGAACTGGATGACCTGGATAGGCGCAATAGCGCTTGCGTTTGGGGGCATATTTTTAGCTAAATACAGCCTAGAAGCGGGATTACTCTCGCCAGTAATGAGGTTGAGTTTAGGTGGCTTATTTGGGCTTAGCTTAATTGCAGCCGCGGCTTATTTACATCATAAACGCATTGTATTTGAAGGCTTTAATAATTACATACCCGCAGCGCTTGCAAGCGGCGGGTTTATTACCTGTTTTGCTTTAACGCTTTTAGCTTACAGTAGCTACGATATGCTTAACCCTACCGTGGCATTTTTTGCGTTAGCTATTATAGCAATTAGTGCAAGCGCAATGGCGCTTAGGTTAGGCCCGCTATTGGCCGTGCTTGGTATTATTGGCGCTTACAGCGTACCAATATGGGTTAGCACTGGCAGTGGTAACTTGTTTACATTATTTATGTATGTTGGCTTTGTAAGCCTGTCGGCTGCGTTAGTTGCACATAAAGTACAACGTATTTGGCTATGGTATTTACTATGGGCTGGGCACATTGGCTGGTATTTAGTTGGTTTTACGCTACTTAAAGTTGATACCGTTTGGTTAATGGGAACGTTTGCTCTACTGAGTATTATTGGGTTAATTGCTATACCGCGATTGGGCTTAAAATTGAATGTTATAGAGCACCGCCCACACAGTTTAAAACGTTTAATTAACGTGCTTCCTGATCATGCATTATTACTCGCTTTTATAGCGCCCTTAATATTTACCATGCTAATAAGTCACTTCAATATGCAGTGGCAAACAATCGGCGTGTTAAGCATTGTATTAGTGTTGTTTTTAGTACTTAAAAATAGCCGCTGGGATATTTGGCAGGGCGTAGCGTTAGTTATTTCAACGCTATTAGTGATAGGCGCTGAACGCACGCATCTTTCGCCAAACCTATTTGATGACGCACTCTTTATATTCAAAAATGAGTATGGTTTGGGTTTATTACTCGGATTGTTACTTACCGCTTTTGGACTTTATTACGGTAAACAACAGATTAAGCGTTTAGCATTTCATGTTACGGGAGCATTTAGCGTATTTGCAATGATAGGGACCTTATATGCACTTATTCCTAATTCTGCGTTAAGTACTGCATATCCACTTTTGGCTGTTGTATTGTTTGTAGTGGCGGCTATTTTAATAAAGCTCGCGCAACATAATACAACGCTATTTCAGCGCTTTACCTACTGGGTAGGCGCTAATGCCAATATTACGCTAGCAATTACTATGCTACTAAGTGACAGCGGTTTAACTATTGCACTTGCTGTACAAGTATTACTTATAAGCGTACTTATTAAACGCTATAGCGTGCCTATGCCGCATTGGCCTATAAAAGCCTTGGTTGCTGCGTTATTACTGCGCCTTACGCTTTCACCTTGGACGCCAAGCTACGATGCGCTAACCGTATTTGGTTTGCATTGGAGTATTGTGGTTTATCCGTTATGTATTGCGTTATTTTTTGCCGCAGCTAAGTGCTTTGACTCATCAAAACTTAAAATATGGCTGGAAGGTGCGGCGCTTCATTGTTTAGCGCTTTTTATTACCACCGAAACAAGTTATCAGCTAGTAGGGCATTATCCGCAATTTGATTCACTTAACTTTTACGAACAAATACTCCTTACCTGTAACTGGCTGGCATTAGGGTGTGTGTACTTACACAGAGCAAAACTTGCCGGTACTTTAGCTAAGTTATACCAAGTGGCGGGCTTTGCACTTGCGGGGTTAGCAGGGCTTTTAGCTATTAAAACACTGCTTGACGACAACCCATTATTTGAATCACTTTACATAGGTGAGTTGCCAATATTTAACTGGTTATTACTATTGTGGCTAGTACCTGCAGGATTAACGCTTTGGCTGGCCAAGCTTGTAAAACCAATAAATGCTAAAGCTACGCCATTTATATTGGCCGTTGCGGGTGGCTTTATATTATTGGCAATAAACAGCTTTATTCGCCAATACTGGCAAGGTCCTTACATTTACTTATCAAAAGGCGCAAGTAACGCCGAACTTTATAGCTACTCTGTCATTTGGTTAGTAATGGGTGCGAGTACTGTTATTTTTGGTCATTTAAAAAACCAGTTATTAATACAAAAAGTAGGCTTAGGCTTACTAGCTGCAGTTATTGTTAAAGTGTTCTTAATTGATATGGCTAATTTGGAGGGGTTGCTTAAAGCGCTTTCGTTTATTGGTTTAGGGCTTTCGTTGGTGGGGCTAAGTTGGTTGTTCCAAAAGCTTAGAAGCCGAGTAAATCCAGGTTAACTTTATGAACACTTTATAAAGCAAAGCCCAGTGAAGATGCTGGGCTTTTTGTTTTACGCTATTACTTGATAGCTTTTAAATAGAATACTTTTAACTAGATCACTTTTTACTAGCTTATTATGTACTGTGATTAAGCAATGCTTTTAGTTTGCCCGGTTTAATTGGCTTACTTAAATAATGAATATTAGCGGCTTTGGTTTCTTGTTTAAGCTCGGTGTCGCGCACTGCGGTAATTAAAATAGCGGGTACCTGGCTTTGCCAAATTTCCCGCAGAGTTTTAATTAGCGTTATGCCATCGCAATCACTACCTAATTGATAGTCCATTAAAATAACATCGGGTGCGCGGTTTTGTTTAGCATGCGCCAGTACATTATCTACGTTATCAAACAAGGTGTAATTAGCTTGCCACTTTTTAAGTAAGCTTGCCATTGCTGCTAGGTTTTCAGGGTCGTCATCCACGGCAACAATATTAATGGCTGCACGGTTTTCTATTAGGCTGTTTGTCGTACTTTTTTGTTGCACAAACTGCTCATCGCCATAAGGTACTTCAATGCTAAAACGGCTACCTTTATTAGGCTCAGAATGCACATCAAGCGGCAAACTTAATAAGTCAGCCATACGTTTTACAACACCTAAGCCTAAGCCTACGCCTTTGTTATCGCCCGACTCAACACGGTAAAAGTCATTAAATATTTTAGCTTGCTCAACTTCGCTAATACCTGGGCCTGTATCCCATACTTCTATTCGTAAATTGTGTTTACGGTTTCTACAGGCAATTAATACACGGCCGTTATCGGTGTATTTTACTGCATTAGAGACCAAGTTTTGAATAATTCGGCGCAAATAGGTTATATCGCTGTGCACAATTTGCTGGTGTGAACGCACACTAAGTTTAAGCCCTTTATCACTTGATAAAATAGCGTATTCACTTTGCAGTGGCGCTAAAATATCTTCGATATAAAAGTGGCGAGGGGTTGGGGTCATAGCGCCTTGTTCTAGCTTGGCTATTTCAAGTAATGCCGACATTAAATGCACGGTTGAATCGAGACTGTCGCCTAGTTTTTCAAAGCTGTTTTGGTTAGTGCTGTCGAGTTGCTTTTCGTCAATGGCAGCAAGGTATAAACGTGCTGCGTTTAACGGCTGTAAAATATCGTGGCTCGCCAGTGCTAAAAAGCGCGTTTTACTGTCGTTGGCTTGCTCTGCTTCTCGTTTGGCTAAAGTAAGTGCTTGCTCGGTTTGTACACGGCTATCTATTTGAGCTTGTAAGTCTCTATTAATGGTTTGCACTTCTTGAGTTCGCGCTTCTATGCGGTTTTCAAGATCCATGTTTACTTCTTCAAGCGCATTTTGCGTACTTATGTGATTGGTAATATCCGAAAAGCTGGTAACAAATCCGCCATCGGGCAGCGGATTACCAATCATTTCATATACTTGGCCATTACGACGGTGGCGAATAAAGTGATGCGAGCTGCCGTATTTTAAATGCTGCACACGTTTTTCTACTTGGCGTTCTATTTCGCCAGGGCCACATTCACCCCGATTAGCGTTGTATCTAATAATATCTTCTATGGGTTGGCCTACTTCTAAAAACCCTTCAGGGTAGCCGAACATTTCGCTGTAACGCTTATTCCAAGCTACTAGCTTTAAATCTTTATCGACAACCGAAATACCGTGGCTTAAATTTTCGAGTGAGGTAAATAACAGATTTTGATTAAATTGCAGCGCTTGTGTGGTTTCGTCAAAAAAGTTCACAACTTCTTCAAACGCCATGCGCTTACCCGACGATACCGTGTGTATTAATGCTTGAGCCGACGATGCGCCCAGCACGCCTGTTAAAGCGCGTTCGCAGTAGGCTATAAATTCAGGCTCTGGGTGTGCGTTATTATCGCTTAAGTGATGGGCGAGTGCGTAATGGGCCAATACTTGTTGGCTGCGCTGAATACCTAAAAAGGTTTGCAGGAGTATTTTAAAGTCGTAAACCGTGGCTTTTACGTCTTTATTTAGGCGCCTTGATAAAATAGCCTGATCTTTAGGATTAACAAAAGCAGCTGCCTGAATTTTATCAATTAAGCGCTCCTCAGCCCCTAGTGAAAAACTAATATAACAACCAATATTGGCAAACAAAGCTATTAAGGTTCCACGCGTGATAAGTGTTTGTTGTAGCTCGCTATCAAGGGTTGTGCCGGCATCGAGTATTGGCAGCATTAGAAATAGTATCCAGCAAATAAAGCCAGCCACTAAACCTGCATAAACCCCATAAGCATGACCTTTTCGCCAATATAAACCACCCACAATAGAGGGCAGTAATTGCGTAACAAGTGAAAAAGCCACCAAGCCCATACTTGCCAGTGCACTGCTGTGGCCAAACCATTGTTGATAGAAATAAGCCAAAATTAATATGCCTGCAATAGCAAAGCGCCTTACTAGTAAAATACGAGACTTATAACTGGTGGTAATTAAGTTGCGTTTAAATTTACGACGTAGCATTAACGGTAATACCACATCGTTTGAAATCATCGTGCTCAACGTTAGCGTTGCTACCACTATCATTGCGGTGGCGGCAGATAAACCGCCTATAAATACAAAGGTGGTTAAAAAGGCATTGTCGTTAATTAAAGGTAGGGCAAGTACAAAGCTGTCGGGTGAATAGCCACTGCCAATTTCAGGATGAATAGCCGCTGTGGCAATAGGTAAAATCATTGCGGCGGTTAATAGTAAATACAGCGGAAAAGCCCAGCGAGCGGTAAGTAAGTGACGTTTATTTTGATTGTCGACCACGGTTACATGAAACTGACGTGGTAAACATATAATAGCCGCCGCAGCCATTAAAGACTGGCCAATAAAGTTAAAGCTAAAAAAGTTAAAATCGCTCCAGTGACCCCAAATAGATTCAGTTACTTTGTTCGTGGTGGCTTCGGGTAAATTAAAAAGTGTAAATACTGCAAGCCCCGCAACGGCAATAAGAGCAATAAGTTTAATCATAGATTCAAATGCAACAGCGAGCATTAAGCCAGAGCGATATTCAGTTACATCAACTTTGCGAGTACCAAAAAATATAGCAAATAAAGCCATAATTAGTGTGGCAGAAAGCGCGAGCATATCGCCGGATATTTTATTACTGTTTTGCAAAAGTAAAAAGCTTGTACTAAGCGCTTTTAATTGCAGTGCAATGTAGGGAATGGTTGCCAGTAATGCGATTACAGTAACCATTATTGCTGTAGTTTGACGTTTGCCGTAACGAGCTGAAATAAAGTCAGCAATAGTGGTTATGTTTTGTTTTTTACTTACCAGTACCAGCTTACGTAAAAATCCTTGGCCGAATAAAAACAGCAACGCAGGGCCTAATAATATTGGCAAGTAACTCCAACTGCTGGTGGCGGCTGTTCCCACCGAACCGTAATAAGTCCAAGAGGTACAGTAAATCCCGAGTGAGAGTGAATACACAAATGGGTGATGGCTAATACGCTTTGCTAAAGGGGTTGTTTTATCGCCCCAATTGGCAAGCCAAAACAGCACACCTATATAACTTAAAGCAACAATAATGAGTACGGCAGTCATGTTGTTATTAAACCTTATTATTTTAAATAGTCCCTCATCCCTATGAGGGATTAACACAATACCAGAACTGAGGTTAAGTGTGAGGGTTGAATTTAAAATAAAACTTTTATTTTATTTATATCTTATTGAATATTAACAGTAAAAATAAAACGCCCTTGAGCATTAGACTAATGTCGCATTAATGACCAACTTATCAATTTAATCATAAAGCCAGCTTACAAAAAAAGCCTAAGTAATTGAAATAATATAAAAATATATAAAACACGCTTGAATGATAAATACAGTTTACGTAAACGTTAATAAGCTGTTACGACTATGGTCTCAATTCAATATGTAACCAGCGTTGCTAAATTGGTAAGCGAAGATAAAAAACCACTCATCGCGATATTGCGGTGCTTAAAGGGGAAAACAAAAATGGCTTTTAAAGATGAAGAACAAGCAAAAGCTTATTGGGCAGAAAACATTTCGCTGTTATTTAAACTGTTAGCAGTGTGGTTTGTCGTGTCTTTTGGCTTTGGCATATTACTGGTTGATGTACTTAATGAAGTACGTTTTTTTGGGTTTAAACTTGGCTTCTGGTTCGCCCAGCAAGGCGCGATTTATACCTTTGTTGCTTTGATTTTTGTGTACGTTTTCAAAATGAATACGTTAGATAAAAAATACGGCGTAGACGAATAGGAGCTAAGCAATGGATGTTCAAACACTCACGTTTTTAATTGTTGGTTTAAGCTTTGCGCTTTATATCGGCATAGCAATATGGGCCCGAGCGGGTTCAACCAAAGAGTTTTATGTAGCGGGCGGCGGCGTACCTCCTCTTGCTAATGGTATGGCAACAGCTGCCGATTGGATGAGCGCCGCGTCGTTTATTTCAATGGCGGGTATTATTTCGTTTGCAGGTTACGATGGCAGTGTTTACTTAATGGGGTGGACAGGTGGTTATGTACTATTAGCCATGTGTTTAGCGCCTTACTTACGTAAATTCGGCAAGTTTACTGTGCCAGACTTTATTGGCGACCGTTACTATTCACGTACCGCGCGTTTAGTTGCTATTTTTTGTGCCATATTCATTTGTTTCACTTATATAGCAGGGCAAATGCGTGGCGTAGGCGTGGTATTTTCACGCTTTTTAGAAGTAGAAATTGAAACCGGTGTTTACATTGGTATGGTGATTGTATTCTTTTATGCGGTACTTGGCGGCATGAAAGGCATTACCTACACACAAGTAGCGCAGTATTGTGTACTTGTATTTGCCTACCTTGTACCAGCCATTTTTATCTCGATGATGATGACGGGTCATTTCTTCCCACAAACCGGTTTTGGTGCCACATTAATTGGCAGCGATGGCGTGTACGTACTTGATAAACTAGATGGCTTAAGCGCTGAACTTGGTTTTGCACAATATACCGAAGGCTCTAAGAGCATGATTGACGTATTCGCTATTACTGGTGCGTTAATGGTAGGTACTGCTGGTTTACCACATGTAATTGTACGCTTTTTCACTGTACCTCGCGTAAAAGACACGCGTATTTCTGCTGCATGGACTCTTGTGTTCATCGCCATTGTTTATACTACAGCACCTGCGGTTGCAGCTTTTGCTCGCGTAAACATGGTTGATACTATTAATGGTAAAGACGGTAGCGGTACAGCTTACGCAGAAGCACCAGGATGGATTAAAAACTGGGAACGCACAGGTTTAATTACATTTGATGATAAAAACGGCGATGGCAAAATGTTCTACACGGCGGGTAAAATCACCGATCCGAACAGTGCTAACGAAGTAAATGTAGACCGCGACATTATGGTATTAGCAAATCCAGAAATTGCTAATTTACCAGCATGGGTAATCGCACTTGTAGCTGCCGGTGGTATTGCCGCTGCACTGTCTACAACAGCAGGTTTACTACTGGTTATTTCGACCTCCGTTTCGCACGATTTACTCAAGCGAACCCTCAAGCCCGATATTACCGACAAGCAAGAGTTACTTGCAGCGAGGTTGGCAGCCATGATCGCTATTGTTATCTCCGCATACTTTGGTATTAACCCGCCTGGATTTGTGGCATCGGTAGTGGCATTTGCATTCGGCTTGGCGGCAGCGAGTTTCTTCCCAGCAATTATTATGGGTATATTCTCTAAAACAATGAACCGAGAGGGCGCAATTGCAGGCATGGTAACGGGTATTGGCTTTACCGCTGCGTATATCATCTTCTTCAAGTTTGTAAGCCCTGAGCTTAATAATCCTGAACATTGGTTTTTAGGTATTTCGCCTGAAGGTATTGGCTTAATTGGTATGATTATTAACTTTGTAGTAGCTGCAGTTGTTCTTAAATTTACTCAAGCTACACCTATTGAAATTCAAGAAATGGTAGAAGGTATTCGTAACCCTAAAGGGTCAGCTGAAGCGCACGATCACTAGGCAACATTTATAGATATAGTAAAAAAATATAAAGCACCCAAAGCCCGACTTTAGTCGGGCTTTTTATTTGTTTAATAAATAAGTACATTAGATTGGTACATCACCATTTAAAGAGCGAATACAATGAGTGTAGAACAACAAGAAATAGCCCAATACGTTTGTTTGCAAGCGCCTTTTACTATGCTTGATAGCAGCGCATGCGAATACTTTGTAAATCATCTTGATATTATTTACCTTACCCGCGAAAACCAAACTCAGTGGTTACAAAGTGAAAACCCTAAACTATTTTTAATTCGCTCTGGTTTGTACGACCTCGTTGATGGCAAGGGCGATGTTGTTACGCGCTTAGCGCAAGGTGACTATTTTGGTTTTCCGTCGCTGTTAACCGGTGAGGCAATTCAAAATAGGTTAGAAGTACAAAAAGAGGGGATAGTGTATATGCTTTCTCAAACGCATTTTGATTTTTTACGCAGAGAATATAAATCGTTTGAGCAATACTTTGTACGCGCTCATGCTAACCGGTTGTTGTCATCACATTATAAAAGTAAAAACGATAGCTGGTCGGAACGTAAAATATCAGAGCTGATGACGCGCACAGCAATTACGCTTACGCCCGATGCAAGTATTAGGCAAAGTGCTAAAAAAATGAAAGAGCATGGCGTATCGTCAATAATGATAACGCAGCACGCGCACTTAGTAGGGGTTGTGACCGACCGCGATTTACGCAACCGAGTACTTGCCGACGAGGTAGATCCACAAGACGCAGTAAGCAGTATTATGACCGCAAAACCTAAGTTTATATTTGAAAATAACCGGGTGTTTTCGGCGCTGCACTTAATGCTTAAATACAATATTCACCATTTGCCCGTGCTTGACGAAAACCATAACCCGATAGGGATGATAACCAGCACCGATTTACTGCGCCAACAAAAAAGTGACCCCGTACAGCTTATTGGGCGCATATATAAAGCGCACACTGTTACTGATTTAAAACGCTACGCAAAAGAAATCCCCGAACTTTTGCGTGGCTTTTCGTACAATATTGACGACATATCGCTAATTGGTAAATTACTCAGTGGTTTAACCGATGCGCTTACATCGCGCCTGATTCACTTATTTCAAGAAGAGCATGGCGCAGCGCCAACCAGCTTTAGTTTTATTTGCTTTGGCTCGCAAGCACGCGAAGAACAAACCCTGCATTCAGATCAAGATAACGGCTTATTACTCCCTAACGACTTAACCACCGAGCAACACGCTTACTTTAAAAGTATGGGGGAGTTTGTATGCGAGAATTTAGTTGAGTGCGGCATTAGGCGTTGCCCAGGTAATATTATGGCAAGCAGTGATGAGTGCCGTATGAGCGTAAACGACTGGAGCGAGCGCTTTTTTAAATGGATAAAAAGCCCCACACCCAATGCAATGCTTAACTGTAAGATATTTTTTGACCTGCGATTTATTGAAGGTTCAAACGCTTTATACACGGCTTTTTGCGAGCAACTAATTCGTATATCGCGTAACGACTTATTCTATGCCGCAATGGCAACCGACATAAGCAGCAACAGCGTGCCAATTGGTTTATTTAATAAATTTAAAACAGAAAAAACAGATCAAAATAATAAATACATAGATTTAAAAAAACGCGGTGTCGTAATTATAAATGACATAGTGCGGTTATACGCTTTAAAAGCGGGTATTAGGCGCGCCAACACACAAGAGCGGTTGGACGCACTACTAAAACATAAACTGATCAGCAAAGAAGATATATACAACCTAAAAGACTGCTGGCGGTTCTTAACGCAGCTTCGTTTGAGTACACAAATAAACGAAGAGGGCTTACCGAGTAATTGCATTAACCCTAATAAATTAAACTCACTAGAGCGCCATCAACTAAAAGAAGCGTTTTACCTTGTTAAACAAGCGCAGCAAGCCGCCGCGTTTAAGTTTGCTCGCGGCAGTTTATAATGATGGATTACTAACATGGTAAAAAAGCTGCTCACTCGGTATTTAAAGCGCCGTAAATTACTAGGTAAAAATGCCTTACAACAACGTTACTTAGTGATTGATTTAGAGCTAACTGGCCTTGATGCAAAACAGCACGAAATTGTATCACTAGCGTGGGTGATAATAGATAACCAATGTATAAAAATGAGCGAGTCGCAGCACCTTATAAATAAAGACGTAAAAAGCCTTGAGCAAAGTCCTGTTTTTCATGGGATTAGCGATGATGTTATAGCAAAGGGGCTAAGCCTAAACAGTATATTAATGCAATTAAGTAACCATTTTAGCGACTGTATTTTAGTGTTTCATAATGCCATGCTCGACTGGGGGTTTTTAAAAATAGCGCTTAAAAATGCCAATATAACTATACGGCCTAAACTGATACTCGACACACTGCATATTGAGCAAAAGCGCTTACTCCATCATTCAACTGAAATAAAACAAGATGATTTAACCCTTAATGCTTGCCGCACACGTTATGAGTTACCAAGCTATCATTGCCATCACGCACTGACCGATGCACAAGCCACTGCCGAGTTACTGCTAGCCCAGTGCCATCAAATAAGCCGTGGCAAAGAGTTAAAAGTAGGCGAGTTGATGTAGGTTGGCTGAAGGCGGGGCTTTATGCCGCGCGAGATAAACTCCCGCCAACAATAAAGAGTAGTTTACTTTTATTGTTATCCGTATAACTATAGGTACAGTTACGTAATCATTATCTAACTAATCACTTCAAGGACGATCATGAAACTCATCACTGCCATTTTCTTAACCTTATTCCCACTCATCACTTTTGCTAATTCAAGTTTGCCTGCTAATCGCCATATTGCAGTGCAGGGGACTGCAGAGGTATTAGCAAAGCCCGATATGGCTAAGATTTCTTTTGAAGTAATAAGCTTTAAAGACAAATCACTTGATGCAAAACGTGATGTTGATGACCGAGTAAATTTGTTACTTAAAGGTTTAAGCAAGTATGGTGTTAAGGAGACTGATGTTTCTGCTACAAGCCTGTTAACTCATAATGATGACGATATGTTTAATGTCGAGAGCGGTACAGCAATTAATGCAGGATATGTAGCAACAAGAACACTTAAAGTAACATTAAGAAATATTGAAAAAGTGAATGATTTTATCGATTTTGCACTAAGTGTAAAAATTAATGAACTGACGAATATTGAGCTTATGTCTTCAAAAGCCTCGCAGTTAGAAGCTGAAGCAACACAAGGCGCAATAGATAACGCTATAGTTAAAGGGGGTAAGCTTGCCAAAGCATTTGGCGCAGAGATTGGAAAAATTTACAGTATTAATTCAAATTCTAACCGTTCAAGTTATGGTTATGGCGTAGATGATTTTGAGAGAATAGTTGTGACCGGCTCTAAAGTTACTAGAAATCCATTCGAGCAAGGCAGGTATTTACAAGAAACTATTACATTTAAATCATCAATAAACGTGGTGTTTGATTTAGAGGTAAATGATTAAGTTAAAATTTTCATTTCAAATACATTTTCATAATGTAAGCTGGCTTTAAGTTTTTGATTAATTTGAAGGTAGCGATACTATGAGCGATGAAAGCAACACATTAAAAGCACAAACCGAGGCAAAAGTAGCCGCTGGGCGAAAAGGTAATCCTGATTTTATGAAAGGTGTTGATGAAAGTATTGCTCAAGCAAAATCCTTTCAAGAGGGTGCAAATGCACTTAATTTAGCTCAAAGTGCCCCACGCTTTGAGCTGCCGAATCAAAAAGGTGAGCAAGTTTTATTAGAAGAACTACTTGCACACGGACCTGTGGTTATTACTTTTTATCGTGGTAGTTGGTGTCCGTACTGTAATTTACAACTGAAAGCACTGCAGTCACGTTTACCTGAAATTCATGCTTTAGGCGCACAATTGGTGGCTATTAGCCCGCAAGTACCCGATGGCTCAATGAGCGAAAGCGATATAAGTAACATGGATTTTTTAGTGCTGAGTGATCAAAATGCCGATGTAGCAGCAAGCTACGGCGTAGCATGGCAAGTGCCCACATTTTTACTCGAGCATATGCGAGTAGACCGAGGCCTAGATTTAGAGTCGGTTAACAATGGCAATAGTAGTGTTTTACCGATCCCTGCCACCTTTGTTTTAGATAAACAAGGTAAAGTGACTTGGCGCTATGTTGATGTTGATTATCGTACTCGTTCTGAGCCAGAAGATATAATTAACGCTTTGAAAAATTTAGTATAAAAAACTTAATTTTAAAAGTCAGAGCCATCGAAGAGCTTGCAATGCCTAAGCTCTTCAACGTTAATTTAAAGTTTCTAATGCTTCCCTCTTATAATCAGATGCAAGGTCGATTACAATACAGACATCTAAAAGGCGTATTGCCTTTATCTGCACGCTAAAAGAGTGGATTTTATATTTCATGGCAATCAAACTTGCAATTAATGGTTTTGGTCGTATTGGTCGAAATATTGTCCGCGCGTTATACGAGTCTAGTTTGAGCGACGATATAAAAATTGTTGCGATTAACGAACTTGCTGATCCTGAAGCTATTGCTCATTTATTAAAATACGACACATCCCACGGTCGTTTTTCTTTTCCTGTAAAACTTGGTGAAGACACCATTAGTGTTGCAGGCGATACCATTGCACTTTTTTGTGAAGAAAACCCAATTGAATTACCTTGGCAAACGCTCGATGTAGACGTTGTACTTGAATGTACGGGTGTTTATCACTCGCGTGAACATGCGCAGTTACATATTAACGCAGGCGCTAAAAAGGTGTTGTTTTCGCATCCGGCCGATAACGATGTTGATGCTACGATTGTGTATGGCATTAACGACGATGAGCTTAAAAGCGAGCACACAATTGTCTCTAACGGCTCGTGTACAACTAACTGTGTTGTGCCGGTTATTAAAGTATTAGATGATGCATTTGGTATTGAGTCGGGCGCTATTACAACGATTCATGCGTCGATGAACGATCAACAAGTGATTGATGGTTATCATCATGATTTACGCCGTACTCGCGCTGCAAGCCAATCAATTATTCCAGTTGATACAAAGCTCGCCCGTGGTATAGACCGTATTTTACCTAAATTTAAAGGCCGTTTTGAAGCCATCGCCGTACGTGTACCGACTATAAATGTCACGGCAATGGATTTAAGTGTTACGGTTAATACCGATGTAGATTTAAATGCAGTAAATAACGCACTTAAAGCACAAGCAAAAGACCGCTTAGAAGGTATTTTAAGTTATACCGAAGAGCCGCTTGTATCGGTTGATTTTAATCACGACCCACATTCTTGTATTATTGATGGCACACAAACACGTGTTAGTCACAAACGACTGATAAAGTTATTAGTATGGTGTGATAACGAATGGGGTTTTGCTAATCGTATGCTCGACACAGCGCGTGCTATGATGGCAGTGAATAAGTAATTTATTAATATAATAATTTTAAACGTATTTTTCAGGTTCAGTATCGTTAACTAAGGAGATGTTCATGTCGGTCATAAAAATGGCAGATTTAGATTTAAACGGCAAACGCGTATTAATTCGTGAAGATTTAAATGTACCAGTTAAAGCAGGTAAAGTGACGTCAGATGCGCGTATTCGTGCTGCACTACCTACTATTAAATTAGCCCTTGAGAAAGGCGCTAAAGTAATGGTTATGTCACACCTTGGCCGTCCTACGGAAGGGGAATACGATGAAGCGTTTTCGCTTGCACCTGTAGCTGATTACTTAAACGATGCCCTAGAGCAAACTGTACGTTTAGAAAAAGATTACTTAAACGGTGTTGATATTGCTGATAACGAAGTGGTTGTTTTTGAAAATGTGCGCTTTAACAAAGGCGAGAAGAAAAACAACGAAGCGCTATCTAAGCAACTAGCAGCACTGTGTGATGTATATGTAATGGATGCATTTGGTACGGCTCACCGTGCACAAGCGTCTACCCATGGCGTTGGCTTATTTGCCGATGTTGCATGTGCAGGTCCGCTGTTATCGGCTGAGCTCGAAGCGTTAGGCAAAGCACTTGATAATCCAGCGCGTCCATTAGTAGCGATTGTTGGTGGTTCTAAAGTATCTACTAAGCTTACCGTTTTAGATTCACTTTCTAAAATTGTTGACCAATTAGTTACCGGCGGCGGTATTGCAAATACCTTTATTGCTGCATCAGGTAGCCCAGTTGGTAAATCGCTTTACGAACCTGATTTAATGGATGAAGCGAACCGTTTATGTGCAGCAGCGATTGCTAATAATGGTGAAATTCCGGTACCGACTGACGTAGTGGTTGGTAATGAGTTTTCTGAATCTGCTGTAGCTACACTTAAAGATGTAAGCGAAGTAACAAGCAATGATATGATTTTTGATATTGGCCCTGATACAGCGAGCAAGCTTGCAAAAATTATTGCAAATGCAGGCACTGTTGTATGGAATGGTCCAGTTGGCGTGTTCGAGTTTGACCAGTTTGGTAATGGTACTCGTGCTATTGCACAAGCAATTGCTAACTCAAATGCGTTTTCAATTGCGGGTGGTGGTGATACCTTAGCCGCAATCGATAAATACGGCATTGCCGATAAAGTATCTTATATTTCTACTGGTGGTGGTGCGTTCTTAGAGTTTTTAGAAGGCAAAAAACTTCCAGCAGTTGAAATGCTAGAGTCGCGCGCTAAGTAATTTTAGTGGCGTAAGGTGAGGGGGTAATAGCCCTCACCGACAATTAATTACTAAATACCTCTCACCCTAATTTAGTCGTTAATTTAGACGGAATATTACTGCAAAGCAGTGGTTTTTCGTGGCGTTGTTATAACGCCAAACTAACACATCCGTTCAAACTAGATGGTAGGGAACTACTGTCGATAAATTGGAGAATACCCAATGGCTTTAATCAGTATGCGACAACTTTTAGATCATGCAGCAGAGCATGGTTACGGCGTACCTGCTTTTAATGTTAACAATCAAGAGCAAATGCGCGCAATAATGGAAGCGGCTGACAAAACAAACAGCCCAGTAATCGTTCAGGGATCAGCTGGTGCACGTGCTTATGCTGGTGCTCCATTTATTCGTCATATGATTTTAGCAGCCGTTGAAGAATGGCCACATATCCCAGTTGTAATGCATCAAGATCACGGCACATCGCCAGGTGTGTGTCAGCGTTCAATTCAGCTTGGTTTTTCATCAGTAATGATGGATGGCTCGTTAATGAGCGACGGAAAAACCCCTTCAAGCTACGAATACAATGTAGAAGTAACGCGCGAAACTGTTGCGATGGCGCATGCCTGTGGCGTATCGGTTGAAGGCGAGCTAGGTGTACTTGGTTCACTTGAAACAGGTGAAGCTGGCGAAGAAGATGGCGTTGGCGCAGAAGGGTTATTAACAACTGATCAAATGCTAACAGACCCTGAAGAAGCGGCTGATTTTGTAAATAAAACACACGTTGATGCACTTGCAATTGCTTGCGGTACTTCACACGGTGCTTATAAATTTACTCGCCCACCAACAGATGACATTTTAGCGATTGATCGCATTAAAGCGATTCATGCCCGTATTCCTAACACGCACTTAGTGATGCATGGCTCATCTTCAGTTCCTCAAGAATGGTTAGAAATTATTAATCAGTACGGTGGCGAAATTCCAGAAACTTATGGTGTGCCAGTTGAGCAGATTGTTGAAGGCATTAAGTTTGGTGTTCGCAAGGTAAATATTGATACCGATTTACGTTTAGCATCTACCGGTGCAATTCGCCGTCATATGGCGCTTAACCCATCTAACTTTGATCCACGTAAATACCTAGCTGAAGCTACAAAAGCAATGACAGAGATTTGCGTTGCACGCTATAACTCGTTTGGTACTTCTGGTCAGGCTAGTAAAATTAAGCCAATTTCACTTGATGAAATGCACCTTAAATACTTAAGCGGCGAACTAGACCCTAAAATTAGATAATAGATCAATTTATAATTGATCATTTAAGCCAGTAACTTTGTTGCTGGCTTTTTTAATGTCAGCCCTTTTTATATTACAGATTACGGTTTTTTGATCAGATCACTGCATTACCAACGCGGAATTTTGGGATCACGCATTTACTAACACAGCCTTTTCGGATCATTACTTTACTAAGCCAAATACACTTTAATGCTATATATGGGTCTGGGATAATTTGATCGTTATTTATTTGTACAAACAATCAACAACTTATGGCTTTGACTAGGTACAACTCTGATCTGAGGGTTGATCGGCTTGGTAAAAATCTGATCCTTTATTTGGAGCTTAGTAAAATTTAGATCTATTTTTGAACGTATTGTTTGTTACACAGGCGGGTTTGTTGATTTTAAAATGGCTTTAAAGCTACTTTTAAACGATCGATCTGTAAAAATGTCTTGGTTAGTAAAACAATGATCCCAGCTAGTTTGATATTGTTTAGTGGTTTAAATAGCGATACAAAAAAGATAATTTTAAAAAGTTAGCTATTACATAAATTTATCGTAAATCTCTTTTTATTACGTTAAATATTAAAAAGGTTTTAAAAATATGACGTTAATGAGGTTTTTTGTCACTAATTTGTGTTTTTTTTTACCACCATTTTAATTTACACGTTACACTTTCATAAAAATGTCATACTTAGTCATAATAATGAAAACTAATTCGATAGCGTAAGAGATAAATTGGAATGTCACGTAAAGTACTAGTCGTAGATGACGAAGCTCCTATCAGGGAGATGTTGGTTTTTGTTTTAGAGCAAAATGGATTTCAAGCAATTGAAGCAGAAGATTACGACTCTGCTATTGCAGCTATGGTTGAACCTTACCCAGATATGGTTTTACTTGATTGGATGTTACCAGGTGGAAGCGGCATTCAAATTGCTAAAAAGTTTAAGCAAAACGAACACACCCGCCAAATCCCAATTATTATGCTTACAGCTCGCGGCGAAGAAGAAGACAAAGTACGCGGCCTTGAAGTAGGTGCAGATGATTACGTCACTAAGCCGTTTTCTCCTAAAGAGCTTATGGCACGTATTAAAGCGGTTATTCGTCGTGTATCGCCAACCTCATTAGAAGAAGCTATTGAAGTACATGGCCTGCGTTTAGACCCTATTTCGCATCGTGTTACCTCAGAAGGTAACGAGCTTGATATGGGGCCAACCGAATTTAGATTACTGCACTTTTTTATGACTCACCCAGAGCGTGTTTATAGCCGTGAACAACTGCTTGATCATGTGTGGGGAACTAACGTTTACGTAGAAGATCGCACGGTTGATGTGCACATTCGTCGCCTGCGTAAAGCAATTGGCCCACTTGGACATGACCGTTTGGTGCAAACAGTACGTGGCGCTGGGTATCGTTTTTCAAGTAAGCTGTGATCAGCTTAAAACTTAGCTAATGTGTAAAATACGCATGTATTACTACTCTAAGGTAAAGTGAGTGTATGTATCGAGTTGTTAATAAACAGGCGTTAGTTAAACGCCTGTTTATCTATTTTTTACCCTTACTATTAATTGGTGTGCTGGTTGGCGCGCCATTTTTGCTTTTATTTTTAGGATCTTTTTCCCTCCTTATTTGGCACTACCATCAACTTTATCGTTTGAGCGATTGGCTACTTAATCAACGCAGCTTTAATCCACCAGAGGGTGAGGGTGCATGGGAGCAAGTGTTTGAAGGTATTTACCATCTCCAGCACCGTAATCGTAAAAAACGTAATGAGCTTGCAGATTTAATTCGTCGCTTTCGCGATGGGGCTGAAGCGGTACCTGATGCGGTTGTGGTATTACAAAATGATTTAAGTATTGTGTGGTGTAATCAACTAGCCCTTAAAGTGCTTGGTTTGCAGTGGCCTACGGATCATGGTCAGCGCCTTGATAATTTAATTCGCGAACCTAAGTTTGCTAAATACATGCACAAAGGAGAATTTGACGAGGCGCTTGAGCTGGATAACGGTCACAGTATTGAGCAGGTGCTTGAGTTTAGGGTAATGCCATATGCAAGTACGCAACTTATGGTTGTGGTACGTGATGTAACGCGCTTAAAACAGCTTGAACAGATGCGTAAAGACTTTGTAGCCAATGTGTCGCATGAACTACGTACACCGCTTACAGTGGTTACAGGGTATCTTGAGATGATGGATGGCGACATGATGCCGCCGCCAGCAATGTGGAACAAAGCGCAAAATACCATGCTTGAACAATGTAAGCGCATGGATAGCTTAGTCAGCCAATTATTATCGCTTTCGCGTATTGAAGGTGCACGGCGCCAAGACAACGATAAAGCTATAAATGTACCGCAATTACTTGGTTATATTCACACTGAAGCAAACTCAATTAATCAAGACAAAGGCCACGAACTTATTTTTGATATTGATAAAACCCTTGATATTAAAGGCTCTGAGGATGAACTGCGTAGTGCGTTTTCTAATTTAGTATTCAACGCGATTCATTACACAAAACCAGGCGGTAAAGTAGAAGTTTGCTGGCAGCGCAAAAACAATAAAGCGTGTTTTAGTGTTACCGATAATGGTGATGGTATTGCGCCTGAGCATATTAACCGATTAACTGAGCGTTTTTATCGTGTTGATAAAGCTCGCAGTAGAACAACAGGTGGCTCAGGCTTAGGGCTCGCTATAACAAAACATGTGTTAACTCGCCATGATAGTAAATTAAATATTCGCAGTGAAGTTAACAAAGGATCGTGTTTTTCTTTTGAATTTTCAATAGATAAGATAGTTTCGCTGACTAAATAATTAAGCTAATAGGTCAAGTCATAAAAGTGTCATCTAAGAGTAATGTAACTGTCATGTACTCACTTTAGAGTGGGCAGCAGTTAGAAAATGGAACGAACAAACCGGAGAACTCTACATGAAATTTAAAAACTTAGTTGCCGCAATGGGTGTGGCTGTTACAACTTTCGTATCTGCACAAGCAGTTGCTCTAGACCAAAATATTCCTGAGTATCAAAAAATTAGTGGTGTTTCAGGCAACTTTTCATCAGTAGGTTCTGACACTTTAGCCAACATGATGACGTTTTGGGCTGAAGAGTACAAACGTATTTACCCAAATGTAAATATTCAGATTCAAGCAGCAGGTTCTTCTACTGCTCCACCGGCACTTACCGAAGGTACAGCTAACCTAGGTCCAATGAGCCGTAAAATGAAATCTAAAGAAATCGAAGCGTTCGAAAAACGTTACGGTTACAAGCCAACAGAAGTTCGCGTAGCTATTGATGCACTTGCTGTATTTGTACATAAAGATAACCCAATTGAAGGTCTTCGTATTGACCAAGTAGATGCTATCTTTTCATCTACTCGTAAATGTGGCGCACCAGAACAAGTTAACCGTTGGAGCGATGTTGGTCTAACAGGTGATTGGGCAGCTAAAGATGTGCAACTTTACGGACGCAACTCAGTATCAGGTACGTATGGTTACTTTAAAAAGAAAGCACTTTGTAAAGGTGATTTCCGTAATAACGTAAATGAGCAACCGGGTTCTGCATCAGTAGTACAGTCAATTTCATCTTCATTAAATGCAATTGGTTACTCAGGTATTGGTTATAAAACATCAGGCGTACGTACAGTACCGCTAGCTAAAAAAGGCGATAACTTTGTTGATGCAACACTTGATAACGTTGCACAAGGTAAATATCCATTATCTCGCTTTTTATACCTTTATGTGAATAAGCACCCAAACAAGCCGTTGTCTCCAATGGAAGCGCAATTCTTAAAAATGGTACTTTCAAAAGATGGTCAGCAAATTGTAGAAAAAGATGGTTATGTACCACTTTCTGCAAAGCTAGTAGAAACAGAACTTAAGAAGCTTGGTTTAAATTAATAAACTATAAGCAATAAAAAACCGCTCATTGAGCGGTTTTTTTGTGCCTAAAACTAAAAACTTTAAGGAATTAAATATTACCTAATTTTTCGGCTTGTGCTTTACATTGATTATAGCTCTCAACACATTTGCCAGAGCATACTTGTTGCTTTAAGCCCTCAGCAGTTGTTTGCTGTTCACAACTACTTTCACACTGGTAGTTTTGTTGAGCACACTGATTCATTTCAGGGTTTTCAACTTGGTTTTGACAACCTGCCAATAGTGCAAAAGTAAGGGCGACTACGCTTGTTTTTATTAAAGTGTGCATGCTTCTTATCCTTAAAATGGAGTCGCAATAATATTAAATTTCGACTTGGATATTGTCGATCAATCTAACACCACCAAAATAGGCTGCGGCTAAAATAACAAATTGAGTATCTTCGATTGTAGCAGTTTTTAATGTATCTCGTTGAGCAATCTCAAAATAGTCTAGTTTTAGGCCTGCTTTCTCTAAACTTTGTTTAGCTAAGCTTTCAAGTTTTACAAAGTCTTTCTCGCCACTTTTAAGTTGCTCAGCGCACGTATTAAGGGCTTTAAATAATACGGTTGCAGTCGCTTTTTGATCATCAGATAAGTAACCATTACGTGAGCTCATAGCAAGGCCAGAAACTTCTCGCATTGTAGGTACACCAATGACTTCAACCGGAATTGATAAGTCGCGTGCCATAGTTTTGATTACTTGTAGTTGCTGAAAATCTTTTTCACCAAAGCAGGCGTAATCTGGTTGCACTAAGTTAAATAACTTAGTTACGATTGTTGCAACACCTCTAAAGTGACCTGGACGTGAGCCACCGCAATAGCCTAATGAAATGTCAGGTACATCTACAAAGCTTTGTGCACCCAGTCCGTTAGGGTAGATTGTTTCTACACTTGGGGTAAATACAATATCAGTGCCTAGTTCAGCAAGGCCTTGTTTGTCTTCGTTTAGCGTACGAGGATAGTTATCTAAATCTTCGTTAGCACCAAATTGCATTGGGTTTACAAAAATACTTACAACGACTTTGTCGGCCAAGTTTTTTGCTTTTTCTACTAGCGAAAAATGCCCACGGTGCAAGTTGCCCATTGTTGGCACAAGCGCCACGCTAAGACCTGCTTGGCGCCATGCTTTAATTTGACTACGTAACGATCTGATTTCAGTTATTGATTGCATTATTTAAACTCATGTTCAGCGCTTGGAAATGCGCCACTTTTAACATCTGTACAATACTTTTGAACGGCTGCAGGCATATTGCCTGTTTCGAGCAAAAAGTTTTTAGAAAATTTAGGAATATAACCTGCCGAAATACCAACCAGGTCATGCATTACCAGTATTTGGCCGTCAGTTAAGCTGCCTGCACCAATACCAATAGTTGGGATACTTAAAGCGTCTGTAATGCGTTTTGCTAGGGCACTTGGAATACACTCAAGTACTAATAATTGCGCGCCAGCAGCTTCAAGTGCTTTCGCATCATCAATCATTTTTTGTGCTTTATCTTCTTCGCGACCTTGTATTTTAAAGCCACCAAATACATGAACTGACTGTGGTGTAAGGCCTAAATGCCCGCAAACTGGGATACCTTGTTGAGTGAGTGCTTTAATGCTCTCGTAAAGCCACTCTCCGCCTTCAAGTTTAATCATGTTTGCGCCAGCGCGCATAAGCTCAGCTGCATTTTTACAGGTATCACTAACGCTTGAGTAGGTCATAAAAGGTAAGTCAGCAATTACAAATAATTCGCGGCTACCAGCGCGTACACAGCGGGTATGATATGCAATATCTTGATTTGTTACGCCAAGGGTGTCATCGCCGCCTTGTAGTACCATGCCCAATGAGTCGCCCACTAAAATAACTTCAACGCCGTTATCATGAAATAACTTTGCAAAACTAGCGTCGTAGGCTGTTAATGCAGTAATTTTGTTATTTTCTGCTTTCATTTTATTTAAAGTAGAAACGGTTATTTTAGACATAATATCCTCGCAGGCAAAAGCCTAGGTTAATTACAGAGGTAATTGTTGTAAGTCGTTGAGCGGTAAGTTATTTGCAATGGTTTTTAATGCAATGCCGCTAGGTAAAATAAGTTCAGGTGCAAGCTCTAATAGTGGGTAAACCACAAACTCGCGATCACTCAAACCATAATGAGGCACGGTTAAGCGCGCCGTATTTATAATTTGATCATCAAATAATAGGGTATCGATATCAAGTGTGCGTGGACCCCAACGCTCAGCTTTTCTTACTCGACCATGCTCAAGCTCAATACTTTGTGTTAAATCAAGTAATTGCTCTGGAGCAAGGGTCGTTTTAATACAGGCTACGGCATTGATATAGTCTGGTTGATCTTGTGGGCCCATAGGCTTACTTGCATAGTAATGCGATACGTTTACAAATTCACAATTAGGCAGCTTTTTAAGCGCAATTATCGCGTTATCAAGCTGCTCTTTTGGTGAGTTTAGGTTGGCACCTAAACCCAAATAAACACAATGCATGTTATTACTCAGTTGGCTTTTTAGTAGGGCGACGGCGCTTTCGCGGCTTAGGACCACCTTGATGACCTAAGCTTTTAACCATCTCTTTTTGGCCGTTTATATCTTTACTTAAGTATTGTGTCCACCACTGAGCAAGCTCTGTATGCTGAGTTTCGCCTGCATCTACGCGTAATAATAAAAAGTCGTAAGCGGCTTTAAAGCGAGGCTGTTGCGTTAGCCTGTATGCACGTTGGCCAGCACGTTTATCTAAGCGGTGCTGAATATGCCAAATATCGCGAGCACCTAAAGTAAAGCGCTTAGGAACAGCTATATGCTGTGAATTATCGCTTAGTACTTTATTCATTGCTTGTGCGAAAGCATCGTATTCAGATAGTTGCTCTTGGCTTTGAATTTTTTTAGTGCGCTCAAGCAGTGGGAACCAAAGTAGGGCAGCAAAAATAAACGCCGGTGTTACTTTTTTATCGGCATTAATACGCTTGTCGGTATTTTGAAACATTTGCTGAATAAGCGTGTGCTCTAAGCCACTTGGGTTTTTATCTAAAATTTTATCAAGTTCAGGAAAAAGTGAGCGGAATAAGCCGTATTTACGCAGCATTAAAAAGTTAGCTTCGGCCTTGCCGTTTAAAAACAGTTTAAGAATTTCTTCAAATAAACGTGCTGGCGGAATGTTATCAAGCAAGCTTGCAAGCTCGCTAATTGGCTTTTCACTTTTAGGCGCAATGCTCATATCAAGCTTAGTGGCAAAACGTACTGCACGTAACATACGAACAGGGTCTTCGCGGTAACGCGTTTCAGGGTCGCCAATAAGCTCGATTTGTTTAGCTTTAATTGCCGCTAAACCGTTAGCGTAGTCGTGAATACTAAAATCTTTAATTGAGTAATAAAGTGCGTTGATTGAAAAGTCGCGGCGCTCTGCATCTTCTTCAATACTGCCAAATACGTTATCACGTAGTAGTTGGCCCTCATTGCTTGATTGGCTTATTTGATTTTTGTCTTCTTGCGCTTCGTGGTGGCCACGCATTGTTGCCACTTCGATAATTTCACGGCCAAATACAATGTGTGCTAGACGAAAGCGACGACCTATCAGGCGACAGTTTCTAAATAGTTTTTTTACCTGATCTGGAGTTGCATTAGTAACTACGTCAAAATCTTTTGGCTGTTGGCCTAACAATATATCGCGAATACAACCACCAACAAGGTAGGCATCGTAGCCACCGTCTTTTAAGCGGTATAATACTTTGATTGCATTTGGGCTAAATTGTTTGCGAGAAATACCATGCTCACCACGAGTGACAACAATAGGTTCACTGCTTACAGAAGCGCTTTGTGCACTTGTATTCGGGCCGATTATTTGTCGGCAAAATTGAAAAAGCTTGGAAATAATAGTCTGTCTCCTAGAAGGTGTGATTGACTCTGCATCGCAATCAAAAGTTACAGCAAATAGGGCGGTTATAACCCAGTACAAGCTGTTTGACGTAATTAGCATATATTTAGGCGGCTATCATATACCAGCAGGGTTTAAAAATTAAGTTGATGTGTTGAAATTAAGCCGTTTTTAGCTATTTTATTTACTTAAATGTGTAAATTGGACTTTCTGGCTATGTGGATGTTGAGAAATTTGTATTTCGGATACTTGGGGGACCTGTTTTAAGCTAAAGTTTTTAATTCCCCAATCGATTAATTGTTCTATATTTAAGTCGCTTAAATCAGCTATAACAGGTAGCCCTAAAAATTCAAAAGCGCTAATTAAAGCAGGCTTTGGATTTTGCTTACAAATGGCGGGGGCATAATTTTGTTTAGATAGTTTAAAACCGGGTTTGGCAACCGCTAAAGGTAAATGAGCAAATTCAGGTACAGGGCTGTCGAGTTGTTTAAACAAACTAATTTGCCGAGCTGTTGGTTCAATTAAATCTGCGCCTCTTACAATTCGATTTATGCTTTGATCGATATCATCGACGACCACAACAAGTTGATATGCAAATAAACCGTCACTGCGTTTAATTAAGTAATCTTCGTGGGATAATGCACTATTTACCGATATATCACCTTGAATTAAATCACTAAATTGAGTCGTTGGATGTTGCTGAACTAAACGAAGCGCGCCGGATTGAGTATGATGATTAAGTGCTTTGCAATGCCCCTGATAAATACCGCCAATGGCTTTTATCTGCTTGCGAGTACAGGTGCAACCATAAACAAGGTTTTGCTCTAAAAGTGAGTGGGTAATATCTTGATATAAAGACAGGCGCTGTGTTTGGTATACAACAGGTTCATCCCAATAAAGGGCGTAGGCTTGTAAGGTATTTAGAATATCGGAGTCGGCGTTTTTAACCACGCGCGTAGTGTCAATGTCTTCAATACGAACTAACCATTTTCCTTGATTAGCTTTTGCATCTAAATAGCTACCCACAGCCGCTACAAGTGAGCCAAAATGTAATGGCCCAGAAGGAGACGGCGCAAAACGACCGCGATATTTACGCATAGGCGCAGTAACGGCTGTAGGAGACATAACTAACTAATAAGTTTTAATTAGCCGCGTCCAGATTGCTTTTCTTTGATTTCTGCAAGTGTTTTACAGTCTACGCATAAATCGGCAGTAGGACGTGCTTCTAAGCGACGTATGCCAATTTCGATGCCACAAGACTCACAAAAGCCAAAATCATCTTCTTTAATCAAATTAATTGTTTTTTCAATTTTTTTAATTAATTTACGTTCGCGGTCACGAGTTCGAAG
>OJCW01000054.1_pt1 | contig 42828 bp, 38 predicted proteins | sample 1592461 | NCBI WGS metagenome assembly OJCW01 (sample SAMN05416884, study PRJEB24817) | seawater metagenome | isolation source: Sea water | place: Canada:Atlantic | collected 2013-11 | reverse complement strand
AGACATTAATAACGATGGTTCTTTAGAGTTTACGCTTGGAGATGCTGTTTATAATTATGATACTGGCTCGTTATTCAATTTTAATAGGTCACCAACATCTACTATTTTTGATTCAAACAATGATGGTATCCAGGAAGTATTTACCAATGGTGAGTTACTAGATGAAAATGGCGCTGTTCTTTGGTCATACAAGGGTGAAAATGACGTATGGTTCTCATCTGTCGCCGATATCGATGATGATAAAAAGCCTGAGATTATATTGTCAATTCCTTCTGGTACTTTATCACAAGAAAAAAGTCGAGTAGTAGTACTTGAACATAATGGTAACGTTAAGTGGGAAGTTAATACTGAGGCTAACTCAGGTGGTGGTGCACAAGCCATATCAAACTTTTTAGGTTCAACTCATATGGGCATTGTAAACGCGGGTTACACAGCTGTTACTATGTACGATAAAGATGGGCAGTTAGTGTGGTCTGTGGCTAACGATGACGAGTGGAGTGGTAAAATAGGTGTAAGCGCTTATGACTTTAATGGCGATGGTATTGATGAAGTAATAGTTCAAGATCATCTTACTGTTAGAGTGCTTAATGGTGTTAATGGTGAAGTTTTATCAACCGTTGATAATTCAACGGCATCACTTTGGGAATATCCAATAGTAGTAGATTTAGAAGGCGATAATAACGCTGAGTTAGTTGTTGTTTCTAATAACTATGATTCTCGCTGGTCAATTAACAACGGTGTAACTGTATATGGCGCTGCTGACAGTAGTAAACCATGGAAAAATGCGACTAGAATATGGAATCAGCATTCTTACCATCAAACTAATATATCTCAAGATGGTCAAATTCCTAAAGTCGAAAAACCTAGTTGGTTAAATAATAATACATATCGTTCAAGTACAATTAAGTAAATATTTACTTTTTATTTAAAAAGCCAATTAAGTTTTTAATTGGCTTTTTTATTGTTTATATTATTAACATTTTGTATTTCAAAAATAAGTAGGATTTACGTTTGTCGAAATTAAAAGCAGATCCAGCTATACGCAGTTTACTAAATCGTATGCCTAGTAATGTGCAAGATAGCTTTACTGAAGAGCAGCTAGCTCATTTAAAAGTGGCTATAGGTGCAAGGCAGTGGGGTAAGCATGCTGTGGATTGCAGAGGTGTAATTAAGTTCTTTAAATACAGATACTATTTTGTTTTACTGGCTGGTCGTAACAGAAGAGAACTTAGTAAAAAAGAGCAAAAAATAGCAGCTATATCGCAGGCAATAACTGTATCACTATTTAGTTTTTTTGTTATTACAACTTTGATGCTTATTATTTATTTAGTTAAGTCGGCTTTAGGTATTGATATATTTAGTAATTACTCTTTTGGGGTATGGGCTTGGTTTAAAGATTTGTTTAAATAAAAATAAGATGCTTCAGTTTGGAGGTGGTTTATAAATGTTTATGTAAGTTTGTATTTGTTTTGTTTTGTGTAAGTTCCTCGCTACTTAAAGACATTTTACATAATATTACTATATAAAGTCATCCTTAATGTTGAATACTTTAGTATGATACTGTAACATTTGCCGCACAGTTTTGTGGAGCTTATTTCACTTTTAAGATATCTATAGGGATACATAGTATGACATCTTCAAGGACGTTTAAGCCTAATGGCTCGTCTGATGCGAATTTTTATCGATTGTTCGATATTTTTGCATTATTTTTGGCCTTTCAATGTTCTGCTGTTTTTTATAGCTTTGAACTCTCGCCCACTTATATGGTTGCTGCATTAACCGTTGCGTTAAGTTTTCTGTATTGTGCTGAAATATTCTCGGCGTATCGCTCTTGGCGCGCAGGAAAATTTAGAACTATGGTGCTATGTGCTTGGGGAGCTTTATTTGCTGCATTCGCTGTTTTATTTTTTGTATCATTTGCGCTTAAGTTTACCGATGAGCTTTCGCGCATTGGTTTGGGTTTGTGGTTTTTATTGAGCTTTGCTTTTATGTATGGCTGGCGATTAGGCGCACATATGTTTAAGCGTAACAAGCGTAAACTGGGAATGAACTTACGTAATGTTGCAATTGTTGGAGCAACAGAGTCGGCCGTGCATTTGTATAATGAAATTACTAAAAATGATGAGCTAGGCTTTAAGTTCTTAGGTTTTTATGACGACAGGCAACCAGAACGCCTATTTGAAAATGCAACAAAACATGATGTAGCGGGTAAGATTCAAGATGCAGTTGATGCTGCCCGAAATGGACATATAAGTGTTTTATATATTGCCCTACCTATGAAAGCAGATAAACGCATAGCGGATATACTGCTGCAGTTAGGTGATACCACAGTTGATGTACATATTATTCCTGACTTTTTAGTATCTAACCTAATACACGCAAGAATAGAGCACGTGGGTGAACTTGATACACTAAGCGTATTTGAATCCCCCTTTATTGGTGCGCGAGAATTTATTAAACGTACCGAGGATGTAATTGTTGCTAGTATCATTTTACTGTTGATCTCACCTCTTTTAATGGCTATTACATTTGCCGTTAAATTTACTTCTAAAGGGCCTGTTATTTTTAAACAAGACAGGTATGGCCTTGATGGGCGAAAAATTAAGGTATGGAAGTTTCGCTCAATGACGGTTACCGAAAATAGTAATGTAGTAACACAAGCTACAAAAAATGATGCGCGCATTACACCATTGGGTGGTTTTTTACGCCGCACAAGCCTTGACGAGTTACCACAATTTATAAATGTTTTAAAAGGCGATATGTCTATTGTGGGGCCAAGGCCACACGCAGTTGCACATAATGAGGAATACCGTAAAAAGGTAGAGTTTTATATGTTACGCCACAAAGCTAAACCAGGTATTACCGGTTGGGCACAAATTAATGGTTGGCGCGGCGAAACCGACACCTTAGACAAAATGGAAAAACGTGTAGAGTTTGACTTACATTATATTAAGCACTGGTCGCTGTGGTTTGATATAAAAATTATTTTTATGACAATTTTTAAGGGATTTAAAAATGCAAATGCATACTAAAAAACTTGTACCGCTTAGCGCTTTATTGAGCGCTATGATAGCTGCTCCTGCTGCTGCTAATTTAAAACCGGGTAGCGTTATGACTAAAGACGGGGCAGAAATTACCCCAACGTTACAAACTGGTATTAGTAATAATAGTAACTTTTTTAGCACACCCGATAACGAAAAGTCACGATTAATTTGGACTATAACTCCTAACGTTAAAGCGGTTATTGATGATGGCCCAGACAGTTATAGCTTGGACTTAGGAACTAGCAGTTCTTTACACAATAAAGATACAGCCGATAACTTCACTCAAATAAATATTGGTGCTGGTTTACATAAAGAATTTACTAGTAAACATCGTTTAGATATTAACGGTGATGCAGATTGGCTATACGAGCCGCGTGGTAGTGGTTTAACCGAAGGCTTAGGCGATGCCGTAAACGAGCTTGTTAAGTACCAACAACAAAATCTTTTAGCGCGTTATGAGTACGGTGCACAAAGCTCAAAAGCTCAAGTTGCTTTACAAGCTGGCTTTTTTAGTAAAAAGTACCAAAATTTTAGAGAGATATCGCAGTACCGTGATTATGATAAGTCGTTAATAGGTGTTACCGGTTATTACAATACTCAAGCTGCTACACGTACATTTTTAGAAGTTAAGCAAGAAAATTACCGTTATGATGTATTAGCCAGTAGCGGTATATCACGTGACAGTGATGATATAAAAGTACTTGCAGGTATGGAGTGGGAGGCAACCGCGGTTACTTCTGGCTCGTTTAAATTAGGTTATCAGAATAAAGATTTTGACTCCTCTGAGCGTGAAAACTTTAGTGGTTTAAGTTGGGAGGCAGCCATTAACTGGCAGCCACTTACTTATTCTACCGTTCAACTTATGACTAGCCGAGCAGCAAAAGACCCATTAGTACAAGGCGATTACATTAAAGAAAGCGTTTATGGTGTTAATTGGACCCATAGTTGGAGCGATTATTTAAGCTCGCTTGCAAGCGTTAATTATATTGACGAGCAGTATACAGGCGATGTTGGCCGTAAAGATAAAACAAAAAACCTCCGTTTAGGTTTAAATTATGTAGCTAGCAATTTTGGAATGGTTTCTACCTATGTCGATTTTATGGATAAAAATTCTACAGTAAATGCTATTGAGTTTGACCGAGTAGTTGTAGGTATTAATTTTACGTTTGCTTTAAAGGCTAATTAATGAAGTTTATTTTTAGTTTTACGCTGCTACTTTTAAGCAGCGTTTGTTTTGCTCAAACAGCACAAAGTTATATTTTAGGTGCTGGCGATAAGGTTGAAATAAAGGTATTTGGTCAAACTGATTTAGAAGTAACTGCACTTTTAGGTAATAGTGGGGAAGTTAATTACCCGTTTTTAGGTAAAGTGAAACTTGCAGGCTTAAATACCTCTGAGGTTGAGCAAGTTATAACACAAGGCTTACAACCTGATTATTTAATAAACCCCAATGTATATGTTCAGGTTATTGAGTATCGCCCTTTTTATATTCATGGTGAAGTTAAAGACCCCGGTGCTTACCCTTATCAACCTGCTATGACGGTTAACCAAGCTATAGCACTTGCTGGCGGTTTAACTGAGCGAGCCTCGATTGACAAAATATACATATTTAAAGAGCAAACTAAACAGCAGCAACAAAAAGGTAATTTAAATAGCCAAATTGCAGCGGGCGATACCATAAAAATAGAACAACGCTTGTTTTAAGCAGTTAACAAGGCAGTAATTAATGAACCAAACAAATGAAAACCTAAGCAATAATGAAGAAATTATTGATTTAGGATCTTACCTTAATGTAATTAAACGCGCCAAATGGCGTATTTTGGGTTTTGCGACTGTAGTTACATTACTAACTATTATGGTAGCCCTAACATTAATACCTAAATATGTAGCAACCGCTACTTTACTTATTGAAGCGGAGCAAACTAAGGCAGTAAGTTTTGATGAAATTTATGGGCTAGATTCGACTAAAAAAGAATACTACCTGACGCAGTTTGAGGTTATTAAATCTGACAGTATTGCCCGCGAAGTAATAACTAAGCTTAATTTAAAAGCGCATACAGACTTTATAGCTAAGCCCTCTGTTTTAGGTGAGCTTAAAGCTACCGTAAAAGAGCAACTTCCTTTTTTAAATAAAAAAGAAGTAACTGTATACGCTCCCGAAGAGCAAGCAGAGCGTGAGATGTTAGGTTTGCTGGCCGCATTCAAATCACGCCTTTCGGTATCTCCTATTCGTAAAACTCAACTAGTGCAAGTAAGTTTCGAGTCAAGCGACCCTAAATTAGCGGCACTTGTGGCTAATACAGTTGGTGAGGTATATATAGAAAGCCAAATGCGCGCAAAAATGGGTATTACTCAGCAAGCTTCTAGCTGGTTAAATACACGCTTATCGCAATTACGTATTCAGCTTGATGACTCAGAAGTACGTTTACAGGAATACCGAGAACTACAAAAACTTGTTGATATTGAGGGTATAGCAGGGCTAGCCACGCAAGAGCTTGAACAAATATCTCAGCAGTTAATTGTTGCCCGCAACGAAAAAAACAACCTTGAAAGCATTAATCGTGTAATTAGTGAATACGGAAATAATAATTTGGAGCTTTTAGGTAGTATGCCTGAAATTACATCGCATAGAGTAATACAGGACGTAAAGCGTGAAGTTATATTAGTTGAGCGTAAATTGAGTGACTTAGGCGAAGTATATGGCCCTAGGCACCCGAAAATCATCTCAGCTAATGCTGAGCTGGCTACAGTAAAAAACAATTTAAATAAACAAATTAAAGGCCTTATTACTGGTATAGAAAAAGAGCTAAACCGTGTAACACGTACCGTTAGCGCACTTGAGCGTGATTTAGTTAAAATACGTGCTGAATATCAAGATATAACTCGCAAAGAAACTCAGTACAACCAACTAAAGCGTGAAGTAGAGACTAACCGTAATATATTTAACACGTTTTTATCTCGCTCTAAAGAAACCGAAGTAACAAGTGATTTTAGCTCGGCGGCGGCTCGGTTTACTGACCGCGCATATGCACCTAATAACCCAGCAAAACCCAATAAAAAGCTTATTGTTATACTAGCTTTTGTGGCAAGCTTTGGTTTTGCAGTAGTCATGAGCTTTATATTTGACGCGCTTAACGACACTGTTAAAACTAAAGACGATGTTGAAAATAAGTTAGCACAGCGTATGCTTGGGCTTTTGCCACATGTACAAACACCCAAAAGTAGCGTATTTCCGATTCATGCTTATCTTGATGACAATTACAGGCGTTTTGCAGAGTCGGTACGTACGTTCAGAACTAGCTTGTTATTAACCCAGTTAGAGCGCGATCATAAAGTAATTGCAGTTACTTCTAGCTCTCCGGGGGAGGGTAAAACAACGACCTCAGCTAATTTAGCTATGTCGCTTGCACAAATGGGTAAAGTATTATTAATTGATGCAGATTTACGTAAACCAAGTATTGCAAAGCGCTTTGATATACCAGTATTTCACCCAGGTTTAAGTAATTTAATTGTAGGCACGGAGCAGTTAAGTGAGTGTATACATGTTGATGTGCAGTCAGGTGTAACTATTATGCCAAGTGGTCAGATTCCTAGTAACCCGTTAGAGCTTTTATCTAACGCGCGCTTTAGTGAAGTAATTGATGACTTCAAAGCTCAATATGACCATATAATTATAGATACACCGCCAACACAGGCTGTGAGTGATGCATTAGTTATTGCACAAAGTGTAGATTCGGTAATTTATGTTGTTAAGTCTGATATTACGCGAATTAAACCTATTAAAGCAGGTATTGAGCGTTTATTTGAAGCTAAAGCGCATGTTGCAGGTATTGTGCTTAACCAAGTAGATATGAGTAAAAGTAAAGACGAGCATAGCCATGGTTATTACGATTATTACGATTACTCGCAAAAACCTGAACAACCTAATGCATAGTTAAATGCAAATCTATGATTGATATTCATTCCCATATTTTGCCAGGCATTGATGATGGTGCTAAAGATTTAAATGAATCTTTAGCACTATTAACTATTGCGCAAAATGATGGAATAACTCATATGGTTGCCACGCCACATATTCATATTGGGCGATTTAATAATTCGGCCTCGCAATTGTATAGCGAACTTGCTAATTTAAAAGCACAGGCATTAGTAAATAATATTGGTATTAAACTAGCTGTGGCCGCTGAAGTTAGGCTTGATGTAGAGCTAATGAGTTTAGTGCTTAGTAACAAACTCCCGTTTATTGGTACACTTAATTCAGTAAATTATTTATTATTAGAACTCCCGCACTCGCATGTCCCCCAAGGTTACGATAAGTTTATAAATTGGCTAGCTAAACAAAATATAAAGGTGATTATTCCTCACCCTGAGCGTAATCGCGATATTCAAGCAAATCCTTTTTATATTGAGCGTTTAAAGCAATTAGGATGTGAGTTTCAATTAACGGCTTCAAGCATTGAAGGTGCATGGGGCGAAACTGCAAAAAATATTAGTATAGATATGCTAGAAAAGGGTTTAGTAACTTATGTTGCATCTGATGCTCATTCAGTTAAGCGTAGGCCGCCTATTTTGAGTAAAGCTAAGCAAATAGTGAGCGAGCTAATTGGTCAAAATGATGCACATGATTTGTTTTTTACTAATCCTAAACGTTTAACAGAGTCGTTGTTCAATGATTAATTTAAATACAAACCGCCTCACACAAATTGCCATACTTGCAGTTGCTACATTAGTTATAGGTTATCAGAGTTTGCAAAGTATGCGTGCAAATACATGGTATTTTAATGCACTGAATATTTTAAAGCAGCCTGAAAGTACAATTACTCCTGAAGAACTTGAGCTTGCAGATAGGGCAATTACATATGCAACTACGCAAGACCCTTCACAGCCACATTACTGGCAGTTAAGTGCTTATATAAAAATGCACAATCTAGCTGTAACTAGCGGCCAAAATAATAATAAGCTTTTGGTTTACCAACAAGCAGAAAAAGATCTATTAAAGTCATTAAAGTTTAGGCAAACATGGTCAGAAACTTGGATTGCACTAGCGCAAGTAGTTAGTTATCAAGAAGGGCCGACAGAGCGCGTATACGAGTATATTCAGCAAGCTAAAAAATTTGGGCCGTACAAGTTTGATGTGCAGCTTGGTATTATTCAAATAGCGCTAATGAACTGGCAGCAACTCTCTCCAAAATATAAAGCATTGTATGTGGCCGAGCTTAATTTAGCCGTTAAATATGGTTATAAGTTTTATCAAGTTTTTGATGTTGCTAAGCAAGTTGATGCTTTGCCTATTTTATGTCTATCGCTTAAGTTTGGTTCTCACTTTGAACCGGTTAGAACTAGCTGGATGTTTAAAAAACATTGTAACTAGGTAGGTTTCGAATGCGTTAAGTTTGTTTACGTTAAAGTGAAAACCAATTGCACAAAGAGAAGTGAATGAGGAGTAAATGAGTAGACATCAAGTAAGCTATTCACGAATCGATAGATCACTTCTCTAAAAGCGCAGCGTCTCATAACCTCTTTGTGAATAATTGTCTTATTGGTAAAAGCGTTGTATTAAACAGCAGCAAGCAGCTCGTACTGTATCTCTACAAGAGTTTTGTGTTTACTTGTAATCGTGAAGCAGGTTCACGTTAAAGTTAAATCTGAAAAAACAATTGCACAAAGAGAAGTGAATGAGCAGTAAATGAGTAGACACCGAGTAAGCTATTCACGAATCGATAGATCACTTCTCTAAAAGCGCAGCGTCTCATAACCTCTTTGTGAATAATTGTCTTATTGGTAAAAGCGTTGTATTAAACAGCAGCAAGCAGCTCGTACTGTATCTCTACAAGAGTTTTGTGTTTACTTGTAATCGTGAAGCAGGTTCACGTTAAAGTTAAATCTGAAAAAACAATTGCACAAAGAGAAGTTAATGAGGATGAATGAGCAGACACCAAGTGATCTATTCAACTAACTGATTTATCACTTCTCTAAAAGCGCAGCGACTCATAATCTCTTTGTGAATACTCTTGTTATTGGTAAAAGCTGAATTGTTATTATACGGCGTAAAAAATTGCCCAGAGGTTAAAAAACCTCTGGGCTATAAATTGACTCTAAATTGAGCCTAGCGTTAACTAAAACACTTTCTTGGTTCATTAGGGAGAAGAAGAAAGTACTTTAAAGTGTAGTAAAACTACTAAATAAAGCATAACTAATTTTGCCCCTTGGTTACATTTGATAACAAAGGATTAGGTTAATTATGTGTAATTTGTACTTTAGTTTAACCCCAGCTTATTAATTGTGTATTCTGCACTAGATCTCGTGGTAGTGAATTTTTAATCTTATTTTTTTGCCATTTGCCTAGCCCAATAGGGCAACCACACAGCGTTAATACCACTTCACCTATTGTTTGAGTTGCTTCAGTTAAGCGTATATCTTTACCTTGAAAATAATCATTTGCTTGCTCGTTATTTAACGCGTAAATATTAGTTTTACACTCATTGCCAAATACGGTTGCAAATTCGTGCGTTAGTCTCACGCCATTTTTATGAATAATGCCAATTTGAATACCCAAACGTGCGTACTTAATTTTATTTTGCACGGCTTCAAACCCCTCAGGAAATAACCACAGTTCTTTGTCACGCTGCATTAGGCTGCCAGGCAGGTTAGTTAACCCAAAATGCTTTTTAAGTGATTGCATAAACGCGGCACTTTGTTTTTTATCAAACTCGTTAAACGGAAACGCGCCTTTTTTAACGGTTTGGTTTGGGTTATTGCAACTTGCGTGCTTTTTAAATTTTGCAATAAAAAAGCCTTCGCTATCGAATGTTTGCGGCCAAACATGCAAATAGCCTTCAGTAGTTGTGGCTTTACTTGCACCTTCAAATAAATCACTTAGTGACTCAGGCTCTATATAGTCGCCAAATTCACTGAGTAAATAATCGCACACTTGCTGGTTTTCGAGCGGGGTAAGTGTGCAGGTTGAATACACTAACGTGCCACCTGGCTTTAATGCGTAAAATGCGCTTTTAATTAAGTCTTTTTGTACTTGGGCTATTTGAATGTTTGATTCTATTGACCAATTTTTTAGTGCGTCGGCGTCTTTTCGTACCGTACCTTCGCCAGAGCATGGCGCGTCTAGCAATATGCTATCAAAGCATTCAAACATGTAGTTGCCAAATATAACGCCATCAAAATGCGAGAGCGCACAGTTACCAACCCCCATACGTTTGAGCGTTGCGCTAAGTACCTTTAAACGAGATGACGAAAGCTCATTTGCAACAAGCACGCCTTGGTTATTCATAAGCGCAGCTAGTTGTGAGGTTTTAGAACCCGGTGCTGATGCCATATCAAGCACGGTGTTATTTTGCGAGTTAGCGAGTTTAATACTTTGCTTTAATGCGATAGGGGGTAGCATTGAACTTGCTTCTTGTACGTACATAGCACCGCTTAGGTGTAAGTCGGTATTACCAAGGGCTAGGTTTTGCTCTTCATCGCTTGGGCGCTCTAGCCAAAAACCTTCACTGCACCAAGGTATGGGGGTTAGCAGCCAATTTTTTTCAGTTGCACGTTTTACAAATTCTTCAATGCTAATTTTTAATGTATTAACGCGGATAGATTTTCTGAGCGGCCTGCGACACGCATTTAAAAAGTCATCTAAGTTTAGATGCGCTGGTAAATAGGTTTTTACGTCATCAATAAAGTGCTCAGGAATAAAAGTGTTGGCGTTCACGCGTTAGCTCATACTATAAAAATAAAGCGCGATAATAGCATTTATATAATGCATTTTCAGCGCTTAAAGACGTAACATCTGATTTATTGTCCTGTCGACACTTCACTGTTTTAGTCTATTCTAAAACCATTTTTATGCGACTTTAGGTTAATAGTGTCGACAATGAGCGTGTTTTTTAGCCATTTTGATAGGTTTAAGGGTTGACATGATTTTTTAATAAGCCCATAGTAACCACATTAATTGTCGACAATCTAAAAAATAACTTATGACGCACACATTTTTAAACGAAGCGCCTATAACTACCGCATCAGATCAAGTATTTGTAGATATGCGCCGTGAGATTGTTGAAGGCAGTATAGTTCAAGGCAGTAAAATATCAGAGCCTGAGCTTGCCAAACGTTATGGTGTAAGCCGTGCAACGCTTAGAGAGGCGTTAAATCGCTTAGAAAGTTGCTACCTTGTTGAGCGTAAAGCTAACGTAGGTTGCCGCGTAGTTGCCCTTACCGCTGAGCGTTTGATTGAAGTTTATCAAGTTCGCAGTTCACTTGAAGGTTTGGCATGTAGGCTTGCTGCCGACAATATGGAACCCGAAGAAGTACAAGGCTTAAAGCAATTACTTAATCAGCACCTACAAACACAGCGTGTTAAAGAGGGCGAGTCTTACTATCAAGAAGCCGGCGATTTAGATTTTCATTACCGTATTATTCAAGGCAGTAAAAACGCGCATTTAATTCATTTACTGTGTAATGAGCTCTATCAATTAATACGTATGTACCGTGTACAAATGGGCATGGTGGGCCCGCGTGTATCAAAAGCGTTTGATGAGCATTTAGCGATTATTAACGCCATTGAAAACCACGATGGCGAGCTGGCCGAAATGCTCATGAAGCGCCATATCAGTGCATCGCAAGCAAATATTCAAACCAAATTTGATTTATTAACGGCTAAAAGTTAAGCAGAGCAGTTAAGCAGTCACAATTACAGATTAAAACTATAAGTTACTCCACGTAGCAACCGTTCAAAGTGAGGAGAAAGTAATGTCAGCAGGATTAAAATTTAAACACGCTATTGCCAATAACCGCCCGTTACAAGTGGTAGGTACTATTAACGCCTACACAGCGATGATGGCTGAAAAAATGGGTCACCAAGCTATTTACCTCTCAGGTGCCGGTGTTGCAAACGCTTCGTTTGGTATGCCTGACTTAGGTATGACAAGCCTTGATAACGTGCTTGAAGATATTCGTCGTATTACCGGTGCTAGCGATTTACCCCTACTTGTGGATGCCGATACCGGTTGGGGTGGGGCATTTAACATTGCACGCACAGTAAAAGAAATGACTAAAGCCGGTGCGGCGGGTTTTCATATAGAAGACCAAGTAGCGCAAAAGCGCTGTGGGCATCGTCCTAATAAAGAAATTGTAAGCCAAGGTGAAATGGTTGACCGCATTAAAGCGGCGGTGGATGCAAAAACCGATAGCGATTTTTATATTATGGCGCGTACCGATGCATTTCAAAAAGAAGGTTTAAACGCCGCGATAGACCGTGCAGCTGCCTGTGTTGAAGCGGGTGCTGACGCTATTTTTGCAGAAGCCGTACACGACCTTGCTGATTACCAAGCATTTGCAAAAGCGATTAACGTTCCAATTTTGGCAAACATTACTGAGTTTGGCCAAACACCTATTTACACAAAAGAGCAGTTAAGTGATGTAGGTGTTGAAATGGTGCTTTACCCACTAAGTGCATTTAGAGCCATGAACAAAGCAGCACTAAACGTGTATTCAGCAATTTTAAATGAAGGTTCGCAACAAAGCCAAATTGAAAATATGCAAACGCGTTCTGAGCTTTACGACTTTTTAGATTACCACACGTACGAGAACACACTCGACACACTTTTTTCATCAAAATCTGACAAATAATAATTATTAAAATCACACACAAATTTAAGATAGGAGAAGATCATGGTAGATAAAGCATTAGGCGGCGCGGGTTTACGCGGACAAGTGGCTGGTCAAACAGCATTGTGTACTGTAGGACAAAGTGGTTCTGGTTTAACGTATTGTGGTTATGATATTAGCGAACTTGCCGAAAAAGCGCAGTTTGAAGAAGTGTCTTTTTTACTATCACGTGGTGAGTTACCAACCACAAGCGAATTGGCAGAATATAAAGCAAAACTAAAAAGCTTACGCGGCTTACCTGATGCGCTTAAAACCGTGCTTGAAAATATTCCTAAAGACGCGCACCCAATGGATGTAATGCGCACGGGTTGCTCTATGTTAGGTAATCTTGAAATGGAACTTGATTTTAGCCAAGCAAACGATGCGATTGACCGCATGGTTGCTGTGTTCCCAAGTATTATTTGTTACTGGTACCGCTTTACACACGATGGCGTACGCATTGAAACACAAACTGATGACGACTCAGTTGGCGCACATTTTTTAAATTTATTACACGACAAAGCACCTAGTGAATTGTTTGCACAAGTGATGAATGTATCGCTAATTTTATACGCAGAGCACGAGTTTAACGCCTCCACCTTTACAGGGCGTGTGTGTGCATCAACGCTTTCTGATATTCATTCTTGCGTAACTGGTGCGATTGGTACGCTGCGTGGTCCATTACATGGTGGTGCTAACGAAGCGGCAATGGATATGATTCAAGGTTTTACAAGCGCTGAACATGCTGAGAAAGAAATTATGGGCATGCTTGAACGTAAAGACAAAATTATGGGCTTTGGTCACGCGATTTATCGCGAGTCTGATCCGCGTAATGTAATTATTAAAAAATGGTCCGAAAAACTAGCCAATGAAGTAGGCGATACCGTACTTTACCCTGTGTCTGTTCGTTGTGAAGAAATTATGTGGCGCGAGAAAAAACTGTTTTGTAATGCCGATTTTTTCCATGCGTCTGCTTATCACTTTATGGATATTCCAACTAAATTATTTACGCCAATATTTGTAATGAGCCGTGTTACGGGCTGGACTGCCCATGTAAAAGAGCAGCGCGCTAACAACCGTATTATTCGCCCAAGTGCCGATTACACAGGGCCTGATGCACGCAGTTACACACCAATAGAGTCACGTTAAAAATGGGTGAGCACGCATGTGCTCACTTTTTTATTGCACATAGCCACTAGCGAGTAGTTTTTCTCAAACTTTTTATTAAACACGCTAGCTGTGAGCAAACACCGTCACCAAATTAGCGAACCCTTACCATGACCATAATTAATAACACGCAATACCGTAAACCTTTACCTGGCTCAAACGTCGACTATTACGATACGCAAGAAGCTGTAGATGCAATTAAGCCAGGTGCATACGCCACACTACCTTATACATCGCGTGTATTTGCCGAAAACCTAGTACGCCGATGCGACCCTGCTATGTTAACAGATGCACTTAACCAGCTAATTGAGCGCAAACAAGATTTAGATTTTCCGTGGTATCCGGCGCGTGTGGTCTGCCATGATATTTTAGGCCAAACAGCGCTTGTTGATTTAGCTGGGCTTCGTGATGCAATTGCAGCCAAAGGCGGCGATCCGGCTAAAGTGAATCCGGTAGTACCTACGCAGTTAATAGTGGATCATTCACTGGCGGTGGAGCATGCCGGTTTTGAGCCTGACGCATTTGAAAAAAATCGCGCTATTGAAGACAGACGAAATGATGACCGTTTCCACTTTATAAACTGGACTAAAACTGCCTTTAAAAATATTGACGTAATTCCACCGGGTAACGGCATTATGCATCAAATTAACCTTGAAAAAATGTCGCCGGTTATTCAAAACCGAGATGGCATTGCATTCCCAGATACCTTAGTTGGTACCGACAGCCACACGCCTCATGTTGATGCGCTGGGCGTTATTGCTGTGGGTGTAGGCGGGCTTGAAGCTGAAAGTGTAATGCTGGGCCGCGCTTCTTATATTCGCTTACCTGATATTGTTGGTGTTGAGCTAACAGGTAAGCGCCAACCCGGTATTACCGCTACCGATATTGTGCTGGCTATTACTGAATTTTTACGTGAGCAACGTGTTGTTTCTACTTATTTAGAGTTTTACGGTGAAGGTGCAGACGCGCTTACACTTGGCGACAGAGCAACCATTTCGAACATGACGCCTGAATTTGGCGCAACTGCAGCCATGTTTTATATCGACGATAAAACAATAGATTATTTGCGTTTAACAGGGCGTGAAGAAGAACAAATTGCCCTTGTAGAAAACTACGCAAAAACAGCAGGCCTTTGGAGCGATAGCTTAAAAACCGCAAAATACGAACGTGTACTTAAGTTTGATTTATCAAGTGTGGGGCGCAATATTGCAGGTCCATCTAATCCGCATCGCCGTGTATCGACAAGCGATTTAGCTAAAGAAGGTATTTCGGGTATTGTTGAAAATGAAGAAGGCTTAATGCCAGACGGCGCATGTATTATTGCCGCTATTACTAGTTGTACCAATACCAGTAATCCACGCAATGTAATTGCTGCAGCACTCCTTGCCCGTAACGCAAATGCTAAGGGTTTAATGCGCAAACCTTGGGTTAAAACTTCATTAGCACCAGGTTCAAAAGCGGTGCAATCATACCTTGAAGATGCAAACCTACTAACAGAGCTTGAGCAACTTGGCTTTGGCATTGTTGGTTTTGCGTGTACTACCTGTAACGGTATGAGCGGGGCGCTTGACCCTGTTATTCAAAAAGAAGTAATCGAACGCGATTTATACACTACCGCGGTGCTTTCGGGCAATCGTAACTTTGATGGGCGTATTCATCCTTATGCTAAGCAAGCATTTTTAGCGTCACCTCCTTTAGTTGTTGCGTACGCTATTGCAGGTACTATTCGCTTTGATATTGAAAAAGGGATACTAGGGCAAGATCAACAAGGCAACGATATTACGCTTAAAGATTTATGGCCATCTGATGAGGAGATTGATGCAGTTATTAAGCAAAGCGTTAAGCCAGAGCAATTTAGAAAAGTATACAAGCCTATGTTTAATTTAACCGTAGATTACGGTGAAGATAACGACCCACTTTACGACTGGCGCCCAGAAAGCACGTACATTCGTCGCCCTCCTTATTGGGAAGGTGCACTTGCGGGTGAGCGCACTATGACCGGTATGCGCGCGCTTGCAGTACTTGGCGATAACATTACAACGGATCATTTATCGCCATCAAATGCAATTATGGCAAGTAGTGCTGCTGGCGAATACTTGACCAAAATGAACGTCCCTGAGGAAGACTATAACTCGTACGCAACGCACCGGGGCGATCATTTAACAGCGCAGCGTGCAACATTTGCAAACCCAAAACTACTTAATGAAATGGTGCTTGATGAAAACGGCGACGTTAAACAAGGTTCTTACGCTCGCCTGGAGCCACAAGGCACTAATACCCGTATGTGGGAAGCAATCGAAGCCTACATGGAGCGTAAACAGCCGCTTATTATTGTAGCCGGTGCCGATTACGGTCAAGGTTCGTCGCGCGATTGGGCTGCAAAAGGCGTAAGACTTGCAGGCGTTGAAGTTATTGCAGCAGAGGGCTTTGAGCGTATTCACCGTACTAACTTAATTGGTATGGGGGTTTTACCGCTTGAGTTTAAAGCAGGCACAACGCGTAAAACGCTCAAGCTGGATGGCAGTGAAACGTACGATGTAGCGGGTGATTTAAAACCAGGCGCCACCGTTAATTTAAGTATTACCCGTAAAGACGGTGAAGTACTCACTGTGCCTACGAAATGTCGTATCGATACCCAAGAAGAGCTTTCTATTTACGCAGCTGGTGGTGTGTTACAACGCTTTGCTCAAGACTTTTTAGAAGCAACGCAATCTGCATAAGGGTAAACACTATGTTTAAACCGCAAATTAAAGTGCCTGCAACCTATATGCGTGGCGGCACCAGTAAAGGTGTGTTTTTTAATTTAAGTGATTTGCCAAAGCCTGCTCAAGTAGCAGGCGAGGCGCGCGATAATTTATTACTGCGCGTTATTGGCAGCCCCGATCCGTATGCCAAACAAACGGATGGCATGGGCGGTGCTACATCAAGTACCAGTAAAACCGTAATCCTAAGTAAAAGTGAGCAAGCTGACCATGATGTTGATTACTTGTTTGGTCAAGTGGCGATAGATAAACCTTTTGTAGATTGGAGCGGTAACTGCGGCAACTTAACGTCAGCAGTCGGTGCTTTTGCCATTAGTAATGGTTTGGTCGATAAAAACCGAGTACCCGATAACGGTGTTGCTATTGTGCGTGTGTGGCAGGCTAATATTAAAAAAAGCATATTAGTGCATGTCCCTATGACCAATGGCGAAGTACAAGAAACCGGCGACTTTGAGCTCGATGGCGTTACCTTTGCTGCAGCTGAAGTAAAACTTGAATTTATAGACCCGGCTGATGGCGATGGCGCGCTATTCCCAACAGGCAACGTAGTTGATAACTTAGAAGTACCAGGTGTTGGTACTTTAAAAGCCACGATGATAAATGCAGGTATTCCTACTGTATTTATTAACGCCGCTGATATTGGTTATACCGGCACAGAGCTGCAAGACGATATAAATAACGATGTTGCAGCGCTTAAAAAGCTTGAAACCATTCGTGCTTATGGCGCCGTTAAAATGGGCTTAATCACTAACATTAGTGAAGCGCAAGCTCGCCAACATACGCCAAAGGTTGCGTTTGTTGCAGCGCCTTTAGATTACACTGCATCTAGCGGTAAATTTATTGAGGCTGCCAACATTAACTTACTCGTGCGCGCAATGTCGATGGGTAAACTGCATCATGCCATGATGGGCACAGCCGCTGTAGCTATTGGCACTGCCGCAGCAATTGAAGGCACACTCGTAAATATAGCCGCTGGTGGCGGCGCATTGAGTGAAGTTAACTTTGGTCATCCGTCGGGCACCCTAAAAGTAGGTGCTGAGGCTAAAAATACTGCAGGTAACTGGCTAGTTACCAAAGCAAGTATGAGCCGAAGTGCACGTGTATTAATGGAAGGAGTTGTAAGAGTTCCTTACTAATCACTGGTGAAGTTAAGCGCAACTAAACATTTATTTTAGTTAAGCAAACAAATTTTATAAACGTTTGCTTAGCTAAAGTAAAACCTACTCACACTCGTTAGAAATAATCCTTTTTCATTAATTTTTCGAATTATCGTCTTTTTTAGCTCTCATCCACCGCATTTACTTGAAGAATATAATTAACAAACTAGATTGTATGTAATATTCATTTAATAAAGTGAATATATTGTATCAATATGTGCTGGTTCTTTATGAGTGTCTATAGGTTATTGAATAATAGAGATGCTGATAAAGAAGTAGCTCATAGAATAAAGATAAATACTTCTATAAAACGTATAAATATGTAGCATAACTATATAGCTTAATGGTATTTTTAATGTTCTAGTAACAAAAGTTATGATTGTGTACTTTTTTGATGCTTTTTGAATATAAAAGCTTACATAAATCACTATCAACTAAACTAATTTCTGATACTCATTCCAGGCTATCAAGGAGAAATAAATGGTAAAGCGTACGATCAAATTTACACCTATTGCAGCTTCAGTTGCACTTACATTAGGCTTAACAGCATGTGGTTCTGATAACGACAGAAATATTCCTGTTACACCTGTAGAATCTTTCACTGCAACGGGCGATGCACAATTTAACATTGAAGTAACAGGTAAAGCAGTTAAAGGTTCAATGAAAAGTGCAGTAGTAACTGTAATGACTTTAGATGCATCTGGTCAAAGCGTTCCTGTTGCATTTCGCTCAGCTGCTTCAGCAGAGGCTGAGTCTTTTTCTGAAGAAGCACTATCACAAGATGCTGCAGATGCAGCGGTAGAAGCAAGTAAAATTGCCGCTAACCCTGAAGTGCTAACTGATGAAAACGGTCGTTACAGCATCTACCTAGATGATGATTTTACTGGACCTGTTTACATTACTGTTAAAACGTCTGAAGAAGGCGATGATAGCTTTTTACGTTGTGATGCTTACGTAGGTTGTGGCACTTACGATGAAGCGCCAGAAGTTGACGACGAAAATGATGGCGATACTGATATTGAGTTTGGCGAATGGTACAAAACTGACCTAGAGCTTTCAGTTGTTAAGTTTATTCCAGCTGTTGAAGCAGATACATCTGGAGCGAGCGGTGCAGCTGGCGACGATAATGTTATAGGTTCTTATAAAGCTAATGTTACTTTTTTAACATCGTTAGTGGCGGGTCTTCTTCTTGACTCAGGTTCAAGTGTAGATGAAGACGCTATTGCTACAGCTAGCTTAAACACTGTTGTACAAGTGATGGGTCAAGACGCAGCACTTTTACTTTCTGCTATTATTAGCGATTTATCTAACGGCGGCGCTGTAGATTTAAGTAATGTTGATGGCGAAGAAGAACTTACTGACGGTATTTTAGCAATTGCACAGCTTTCATCTTCAATTCAAGGTTTACCTTCAATTGGTGATGTAATGAGCAGCATTAAAGCTGGTATTAAATCAGGCCAGTTTAAAGGTAATACTGACGCTGGCATTGCTGCAATAGCTACAATGTTACAAACAGCAATTACAAATACTGCAAACATTTTTGTTGCTGTAGCAACGGGTGATGAAACTGCAATTGAAAACGCTTTAAAAGCGGCATTCTCTGCTAACAACCCTAATGCAACACAAGCACAAATTGATGCCTTTGCCGCTAATTCAGTAGGTATTGCTAAAAAAGCAAAAGCAGCTAAAGACAAAGCTGTTAAAAATGGTGCAGCAACTGATGCCGGCCTTGCAGCCGCTGCAGTAAAAGTTAAAAAAGCACTAGAAGTAATTGGTTGTACTGGTGCAGAGTGTACAGTTGGAGATGATTTTTATACAGCTCTAGCAGCTGCTTTAACAGTAGAAGTTACAGCTTCACAGACTGCACTTACTGCATTAGAAATGGATATTGAAACAGCTCAAAGTTCACTTGCTGATGTTCAAGCAATGGGTGGCGATGCTCTTACAGCTGATAACGCAGCTGCATTTGTAAGCGCTGTAACATTACTGAAAAATGAAGCTGCTACTGCTGGTTTAACAGCTAAAGCGGGTTCTATTTTTGTTAAATCACAAGGTTATGTAACTGCTGCAAAAGCGTTAGTTACTCAAAGCTCTGATTACCAACAGATTCTTGATTCTGCAACGTCTTTACAAACAGATGCAGGTGTTGCTGTAACTGACACCGTTGCATACGACGCTGCATTAGCTGCACTAGTAGCGGAAGCAGAAGAAGCGATTGAAACGTTTGATATTGCTCTTGCTGCTGCAAAACTAGTTGCTGAAAACACTGCAGACGTTGCTGATGAGAAAAAATCAGTAGCAGACACAGCTGAAGCAGCTTCTACAAGCGCACTTGCTAACGCAGAAGGTGCAATGGTAGATACAGCCGCAAACGCAACGGAAGCTCTTGAGCTTGCAATGACTGCTGTTACTGCTGCGTCTGATTTTGCTGCTGCTGTTGATGCACTTGAAATTGCTATTGAGCAAGCACTTGTTGCTGCTAATGCTTACCTAGACCTTGAAGGCGAGGGCGCACAAGCAATGATTGATGCGCTTACAGCTATGCAAACAGCTGCTGAAGCTCAAGGTGAACTAGCTAGCGAGCAATTTGTAACAGCTTATAACCTACAACTTGTTGCTGAAGCGGCGGTTGCTAAACTTGAAGTACTAACCTCTGTTAAAGCTACATCAGAGTCATTATCGACTATGACTGTGCTTACTAATACTGGCGGTCAAGCGGTTATCGATGCAGCAGATGTTCTTGCTGACGTAATTGATGAATTAGCTGAAATGGGTAACTCAGGTGAAGGTACTTCTACTCGTCAACCTGATTGGTCATACAACTACGACTTAGATGCACTAGTTTTAGAATTAGAGAACGAAACTACCGGTGAAATGATCAGTGCTTCAGCTTCTTACCAAGGCGAGCAATTAGTTGTTGCTTGGGGCGCTACATTAATGGGTGAAAATGACGCAACTGTGTCACTTGTTACGGGTGAAAGTCGTACTGCAGCTCTAGAAGAGTGTGAACTGTTTGCAGACGGTACGATTATTGATCCTACGCAAATTGATTCATGTTTAATATTTACATTTGATGGTGCAGTAAATGCTGACACAGTTGATGACGCTGAAATCGTTAACACTGAAGCTTGGAACCACGTTGAAATTATGGACGGTGATTCTGGTTTCACTGGTATGCTAAACCTTACTGCAACTGAAGAATCAGATTCTTCAAGTATTACACTTGAAGGTATGTCTGGCGACTTAGACTTTAAAGTAATGGGTATGGTTGACAGTAGTGGTGATGAAGATGAAAGTACATTAGAAGTTATGGTTAAAGGTGACGCAGCAATGGGTTACACATTATCTCTAACTGGTATGGAATCTACAGGTTACACTGGTGATGTTAAAGCTATGTACAATGGCGAAATGATGTCATTTGGTACTGCTTCTAAAGTTACTAACGGTGTATCTATCACTTACATCGATGGTGATGTAGTGCCTTACACTGATGTTGATTTAATTGATTCATCTAAGTAATATTTAAACTATAAAAGGGGAAAGCAGCGCTTTTCCCTTTTTTTATAGAAAGCGATTAAATTATGAAAAAAAAAATTCTCTTGTTAGGATTTTCAACAGCTTTTATTTCTCCTCTTGCTTCCGCAGATAACCAATTTCAAATATTTACTCATTTTGACGCAGAAATTTATACTGAAGCACAACCAGTACAAGCCTTTGTAGATGATTTTGATGCACCATTAAAATCGGGTGACAGTGCATTTACCTATAATATTTTTGAAGTGGGTGTTGGCTACGGTAATTTTAAAGTGGGTTTACAAAGTCGTTATGACTATGTTCTTAACTTTGATCCTGATACAGCAAAATATACTCATACCGAAAAGAATGATTTAGAGTTTGAAGATAGATTTTATACTTATTACCTCGATGCTAAACAAGCAACGTCTAATGGCGTATTTGTATCTTATGATTTTAAATTTTTAGATAAAAATGCATTAACAATAACACCTAAGCTTTCTGTTTTTGCCAGCTCACACTATCAAGATGCCACTGTAAATGGTGAGATTTTTAGTGATGAAGTTGAAGGTGCTGTAACTGTCGATTACAACTTTTCAAAAGATATTTTATTTAAAGAATTTACACCTTCACAAAAGCCTGAAGGGCTAGGCTATAGCCTAGATATTTTTGCCGATTGGCAAGTAAATGATGAGCTTAAAGTTGGTTTTAGCGTAAAAGATTTGCTCTATAAAACACAGTACGAAGACAGTGGCTCTGTAAAGGGTCAAACTACTGAAATTCCATTTAGCGAAGATGATAACGGCGATATTATTACTCAGCCAACAGTTTCATTAAAAACATCTGCATTTGGAAATACGGTATCTCATGATTTCGAAATGGAAATGCGACTACAAGCATTTGCCGATTACAGAATAAACGATCGGTTTTCGACTCAGTTAACTTTAAAACGTTACGATAAAGACACGTTTAGCCAATTAAAAGGCCGTATTCACTTTTGGGATCATTGGCGAGTACAAGCAGGCTACGAAACAAAAAGCGAAGCATTTTTAGTTGGTATAGAAAACGAATATTTTGGTCTTAATTTACAAACTGATAGCCTAGATTTAGATAAAGCCTATTATGCGAATGTGAATTGGTACGTGAACATTAAGTTTTAAGGAATGAAGATGTTAAAACAAATTATACCTTTAGGGGTAGCTATTGCATTGGCCGGTTGTGGTTCTTCATCAGACAGTGACAGTTCAGAATCTGTTGCAGTGAGTGAAATTGCTACATCTTCTTCTGTGAGTTTTTATGTATCTAATTGGCAATCACCACAGGGCACGCTTAATGTTTTAGATAGCGATGGGGTGGTGCAAGAATCTATTGAAGTCGAAAATATCAATACTGCGAGTGTAAGTGTAACTCCACTTACTTTTAATAGTTTTGAGTTTATACCTAGCGATACCAGTCTACCTTGTCCGCGATTTACAGGGTGTGGCAGAACTGTGCGTGGTGATGTAAATGACTTAAACGCAAACCGGTTAATCGATTACCAAGAATTGACAGCCGTCACTCTTAATTACAAAGCGGATGCATTTAGTGCACCGGGTGTAAATAAGGTTTATTTATCACCATTGAGCAAAGCAATTACAGAAGAAGGCTTTAGTGCTACACAGGCGAGTTTATCAGCCACGCCTTTTTATCATTTAACGCACAGTAATTTAAATGCAAGTGTTGAAGCAGAAATGGTTACAAATGCCTTCACCTACGCGGCAATTTTAGCTGGTGTTGCTGATAGTTCGTTTAGTGTTGAAAGTGCTTTTAATGCATTTACTAACTTGGAGACTGACCAGCAAGCATGGCAAGATTACAGCGATTTAGCAGCGCAGTATGTTACAGACAACTTATTTAGCGACCAAGGTAATGCTTTGCTGAAAAATGTAGCTGGTCAAGTTAAGCAAACGATTGCAAGTGTAACTACATTTACAAATTGGCAGGCTCGCTCAGCAGAAGTGCAAAGCTTAGACTCAAGAGAGTTACTTGTTGATACGCGAAATATAATTGGTGTTGCAAGACTTCAAGAAAAAAGCTATTCAGATGAATTAGACGCAAAATTTACTGAGCTTGAAGGTGCGTTTGATGAAGACACACAAAGAACCCTTGATGCACTTAGTAATGCTTTAAACGAAGTTATCACAAATTATTCACCACTAGCTGATGGCTCTACACCATCAGGGCAATATAAGCTTCGTGATTTAGATATTGATTACAACCAATCACCTTATACTTGGGCTATTACTGGCACATATGATGAGTTACCTATAACCATTGATTTATCAATTCCAACTTTCAGAGTAAGTGGTGTATTAGGTAATAAAATCGAAGGTGTAATGAGCGCAACGGTCACAAATGGTACTACGGTATTAAGTGTGGATGTAAGTGAGTTGCTGATTGAGTTTGATGGCATAGATGCTCAAAGTGAATTAAACCCAGAAGCCGATACGGGTATTACACAGGTAACGACCAACGTAATTATCAATAAAGCAGCGGGTAAACTCGAAGGTGATTTATCAGTAAACTTAAATCGTTTTGTTAATTCACTAGGTAAGGAGTCAACCACGTTATCTACTTTTGATTTTAATGGTGATTACGTAAGCGACATTCAAAACACTGCATTTCATATCACTGCAGTAGAGGCTTCGCCTTTTGTTGGTGAAGATAATGACGATTTAGCATTTACTTTTGAATTAGATTTTCCGTTGAGTGGTGCAAGCGATTTTAAATTTGCATACGTAGGCGATGTGGAAAACCTATCAGAACTTACCTCTACAGATATATTTGTTAGCATACAAAATCGCGCGTTAGATTTACGTATTCGTGATGTTAGTGGCAACATTAATCTAATAGCGAAAGGCGAAAATGGACGTTGGTTAGATGTAAAGCAAAAGGGCCGTAATTACAGTGGCGGTTTATATTTTGGTGATACTAAACTAGCTGATGTTACTGCGGTACGTGGTATTCCTGGTGTTTTATTTCCAAATGGTGAGTTTGAGTCGTTATTTTAACCATTAGATTAAATAATTAAAAACTCAGCATATGCCTTACAGCTCAGCGCTTTTTGCGATGAGTGAAGTGTTTTTATAACTATTCGAAATCCGGTATTAGTTTCTGATATCGGATTTTTTAATGTTTGTTATATTAGTTAAATGCGCCTGAATCGAGGTAGCTGCCAATCCCGAGAGTAAACATCCATAGCCCCCATAAGCTGTGTTCAATAACACACACGACCGTTGAGCGGCTTTGTGCGTAGGTATACGCAAACAGTAAACCGCCCAAAAAGGCTAAGGCTACTGCAATCCAATTTGCATACACAATATGCGCGAGCGCAAATACACTCGCACTGACTACAATACGCACTGCTTTTTTTGGCATGATGCGTTTATAACGATGAAAAAAATACGTTCGGAATATTAATTCTTGAGGAATAACCGACAGTATTGGATACAGCACCAACAGTAAAAGCCAATCATTAAACGAGTTACGGGGAAGGGTAAACCAGTTGCCTTGATGAATAATCCCGTAAAACATGCCTGAGAACAGCGCACCTAAAAAAAAGAAGCTAAACACACGCCTTTTAACAGCAGAAAATTGCCCAAGGCTTGTGAGTCTAAACCGTTTAAAATGGGGATCGCCTAGTAGCAACATACAACACACACTCATAAGTATAATAAGCGCAGGGATAAGCCAATTAGCTAAATGCTCGCGTAATCCAAAACCTAACAAGGGCAGCAATATAAAAATGAGGGTAAATTCAAACCAGCGGTATTGATTAGCGTTCAAGGTCGTCTCAACTTGCTTTTTTTAATAAGCTAACAAGCTAAGACGACACTTTTATGACGAGGGGGCTTACTTTGCTGTTTCCTCTTCATCAGGGAGGTATTTGTACAAGGCAATAATGGTGGCAAAAATGCTTACAAAAGTAATACCCATTAAACCAAACACTTTAAAGTTAACCCAAAAGTCGAGCGAAAAATTGTATGCAATATAAATGTTTAGTGCCGCTATACCAGCAGTTATAACAACCCACATTAGGTTAAGCTTATCCCATAATGGTTCTGGGACAACAATGGCTTGTTTTGTATCATTAGCGTTTTCGAGGATTGAGCTAAGCGCTTTTTTAACGAGATTTTTATTAAGTACATAACGGCTAACAAGTAACGTTAAACTTAAACCTGCATATATGAGTGTTGCTTTCCATTTAATGTATTGCTCATCATGAAGTACCAGCGTTAGCGTACCGAACACGGCAGCAATGCCAAAAAATATCCAATGACGAGTAGGCACATTGCCATGTTTAAAGTAGCTATAAGCAACTTGAATAAGCGTAGTGGCCATTAATAAACCAGTAGCCCAATAAATATCGACGAGTTTAAACACTGCAAAAAACAGTATGAGTGGAATGTATTCAATTAATGCGTGCATATACTACCTAAATTATACAAAAAAGAGTCAAAGGCTTTTTACCACATAAAGCTTAGCAACTACAAGGTTGACTTGTTCCCCTGTAACCCTTAGCCTGCGTGGCTTTATTACCAATTTGGTTTGATATTTTTCATATCATCATATTCCCACGCTTAACCAACACTGATTTGGCGTGTATTTAGGAGCCTAAAATGAATAAAGCAGAACTCGTTGCTGCCATTGCACACAAAAGTGAATTAACAAAAAAAGATTCTCAAGCGGCACTTTCAAGCTTGCAAAAAGTCATTACTAAATCGCTTTCTGAGGGCGATCAAGTTCAAATTAATGGCTTTGGTACCTTTGCGCTAAGTTATTACCCAGCGCGTACTGGGCGTAACCCACAAACAGGGGCTGCAATTGAAATAGAAGGCGCAAATAAAGCGGTTTTTAAACCTGCTAAGGCGTTAAAAGATCTGCTTTAAATAGCATTATTTAGCTTGGTCGTTGACTGAGCTTTGCGTGGAGTTATTAAACATAAAAATATGGGCTTTGCCCATCACGCCAACAAGTTGTGCGTCTACAAAATAAACATAATGCCGAGCGTTAGTTGTAGGCGTTGGGCTTGCTCACGCGAGAAGCGAAGCTTCTGTATTTAAATCACCAAGTAGCAAAGCTATGTCTGATCTATGTAGTTTTTTCATCCCTTCTAAATGATTTACATGGCATTATAAATCCTACTTAAATTAACTCCTTTATTTTCAATTGCTTGTTATCGGCACGCATCGTGCTTTTTTGGTTGTGTATTTTAAATATACCTTTTAAGAAAATAAGGAGATCTCAATGAGTACATTACAAACAAGCACACGTTTACAAGGCAAAAAAATCGCAATTTTAGCCACTGATGGATTTGAGCAAAGTGAGCTTTTATCTCCACGCAGCGCATTACTTGATGCTGGTGCAAACATCGAAATAGTATCAATTAAAGAAGGCCAAATTACTGGCTGGGATGAAGACAAGTGGGGCGATAAAGTAACAGTAGATAAACTAGTTACAAACGCGGATCCTGCTGATTACGACGCGCTTATGCTTCCTGGTGGTTTATTTAATCCAGATAGTTTACGCCAAGATAAAGATGCTAAAGCATTTATTGATGGATTTTTTGGTGCAGAAAAAAACAAACCCGTTGCTGCAATTTGCCACGCACCGTGGTTGTTAGCTGAAATTAATAAATTGCGCGACCGTACCATTACTTCTTTCCCTAGTATTAAAAGCGATTTAATTAATGCAGGTGCTAATTGGGTTGACCAAGAAGTATGTGTAGACCAAGGTTTGGTAACAAGCCGAAGCCCAGCTGATTTAGAAGCATTTAATGCTAAATTTATTGAAGAGATTTTAGAGGGTAAACACCAAGCTCACTAATTTGCTTTTAAAAACAAAAAAGGGCATTTAAATGCCCTTTTTAATGCGTAAATTTACACTTTTTATAATGCGGTTGCCGCTTTCATTTCACTAACAAATGCTTTTAACTGCGTTGTCATTACGTCTAAATCGTTAAGGTTAGCTTCAATAATTTTAACTACAGCAGAGCCTGAAATAGCACCTGCTGCGCCTGCATTAAGTGCCGCTTTTACATCATCTGGTGTTGAAATACCAAACCCTAAAAGAGCAGGAGCTGCATGGTATTCTTTTAATTTAGTGACAATATTACCCGCTGGCATTTGTGCTTTAGTATCGGTACCGGTAACACCTGCGCGCGATAGTAAATACGTATAACCACGACCGTAAGAGGCGCATTGGCGAAGTGTGTCATCATCCGCATTAGGTGTTGCAATAAAAATTGGGTCTACACCGTTATCCATCGCCGATTTTCTAAATATTTTAGATTCATGCAGAGGCACGTCAGCCACTAAAATAGAGTCTACACCTACCGCTTTTGCATCTTTATAAAATGCTTCTATGCCGCGCTTAAAAACAAGGTTTGAGTAAAGCAATAACCCAATTGGAATATCGGCGTTATACTCGCGTATCTCTTTAATAACATCAAAGCAATCTTGCGTGTTAATGTGCACATCAAGTGCGCGAATATTAGCTTTTTGAATTACAGGACCATCCGCAATCGGATCAGAAAACGGAATACCAAGCTCAAGTGCATCAGCGCCGCCGTCAATTAGGCTTTTAATAATCGCAACACTTTGCTCTTTACCTGGGTCGCCAATTGTTACAAATGGTACAAACGCACCTTGTTTTTTCTCGTTAAGCGCTGCAAACATTTTGCCGTAACGATCCGTTTTTACTTGGCTCATAGCTGACCTCTTTCAGATAGTACATTGTGAACGTGTGCTAAATCTTTATCGCCACGACCACTTAAATTAATAACTAAAACGCTTTCCTCGGTTTGCTCTTCTGCGTACTTAAGTGCATAAGCAAGCGCATGGCTTGATTCAAGCGCCGGAATGATCCCTTCGTTTTTAGCAAGTGATTGAAACGCATCAAGCGCTTCTGTATCAGTGATACCCACGTATTGAGCGCGACCAGTTTCGTGTAAAAATGCGTGTTGAGGACCAACCGCAGGGTAATCAAGACCCGCTGATACAGAGTAAGACTCTTCAATTTGGCCATCGTCGTTTTGCATAATGTACGTGTAAGTACCGTGTAATATACCTTTAGTGCCTTTACAAATTGTTGCACCGTGCTCATTTGTATCAAGCCCTTTACCTGCAGGCTCAACACCAATTAATTTAACGCCTGGCTCGTCAATAAAGTCGGTGAACATACCAATTGCGTTTGAACCACCACCAACACAGGCAATTACAGCGTCAGGTAAACGACCTTCGGCTTTAAGTACTTGTTGTTTAGCTTCTTCACCAATAACTTTTTGATACTCACGTACAATTGTTGGGAATGGGTGAGGACCCGCTGCTGTGCCTAGTAAGTAGTGCGCGTCTTGATAATTAGCTGACCAGTCACGCAGGGCTTCATTTACTGCATCTTTTAATGTGCCAGAACCCGCTGTTACCGGAATAACCTCTGCGCCCATTAACTTCATTCTAAATACGTTTGGTTGCTGACGTTCAACGTCTTTTGCGCCCATATAAATTCGACATTTTAAACCCAGTAATGCACATGCAAGCGCTGTTGCAACGCCGTGTTGACCGGCACCTGTTTCAGCAATCACTTGTTTTTTACCCATGCGCTTAGTAAGTAACGCTTGGCCAAGTACTTGGTTGGTTTTATGTGCGCCGCCGTGTAATAAGTCTTCACGCTTTAGATACAGTTTTACTTTTGGGTTTTTAACTAAATTGCGCGTTAAAGTAAGTGGGGTAGGACGACCCGCATAGTCGTTTAATAATTTACTTAGCTCAGCCTGAAACTCAGGATCTTTTTGTGCTTTGTTAAATTCGTTTTCTAACTGCTTAAGCGCAGGGACAAGTAACTCGGGTACAAACATACCGCCAAACTCGCCAAAATAAGCTGGATTTTGCATTTTAACCTCAATAATTTCTGATGCTTGTAAAAGCATTATGTAATTTGTTAGGGCACTTTTTACCCGCAGATTCTTCAACGCCTGAGTTTAAATCAAGGCCTAAGGCACCTTTAAAAAGCGCATCTTTAATATTGTCTGGATTTAAGCCTCCAGCGAGCATAAACGGAGTGGTTGCATTATGAAGCACCGACCAATCAAATGCTTTACCTGTACCGCCAGCTTGTGTATCGCTGTGTGTATCGTAAAGGTGTCGGTCAACGCCATTTACAGGCGTTGGTAATGCATCTTTTATTGCTTGGGCTTTCCAAATCTCGCAGCCGGTAGGTAACTGTGTACGCAACTGAGCGATGTAATCGTCACTTTCTTGACCATGTAATTGAACTGCCGCCAATTTTAGCACACTTGCGTATTGAGCAACTTGATCAATTGGGGCATCTACAAACACACCCACAAAATTAAGCGGGGCACTTTGACTAAGCTCTTTTGCGCAATCTAAATCAACATAGCGTGGCGATTTAGGATGAAAAATTAAACCACCGTAAATAGCACCGTTTTGATATGCCGCTTGTGCATCTTTGGTACGTGTTAAACCACATACTTTATTGTCACCTAAAATAACACGGCGACATGCTTGCTCTAAATCACGCTCGCTCATAAGTGAGCTGCCAATTAAAAAGCCATCACATAATGGGGCTAAACGTTTTACGTCTTGATGGGTGTAAATACCCGATTCCGAAATAACCACTTTATCAGCCGGAATTAGTTTGCGTAGTTTTTCGGTAGTGGCTATATCGGTGCTTAAATCGCGTAAATCACGGTTATTAATACCAATAATTTGTGCATCAAGCGCAAGTGCACGGTGTACTTCTTCTTCATTACTTACTTCGGTTAATACCGACATATTCAGAGAATCGGCAACTGCGTGCAGTGCTTTATAGCTCTCGTCATCGAGTACTGAAAGCATTAATAATATAGCGTCACCGCCATAAATACGCGCCATATATACTTGGTACTCATCTATAAAAAAGTCTTTACAGATAAGCGGTTGTTCTACTTGGCTGCGCACAAATTCAAGATAGTCAAAACTGCCTTGAAAATATTTAGCATCAGTTAACACGCTCATGCAGGTAGCGTATTTTTTATAAACCGATGTGATTTCGGTTAAATCAAATGGCTCTCTAATTAACCCTTTTGAAGGCGATGCTTTTTTACACTCTAAAATAAACTGTGTACCTGGAGCGGCTAATGCTTTGTAAAAGCTACGGCTTGTAGGCACTGCAAGGTGCTTAAAGCTTTCAAGCGGGCGTGCGGCTTTACGCTCAATTAGTTCTAATTTTTTATCAGCAACAATTTTATCTAATACATTAGCCATTACTTACCTCAATAATTGCATTTAGTGTGTTCATGGCTTGCCCTGAACTTAATAATGTTTGTACTTGCTTTGCCCCTTCTTTTAACGTTTCTGCTTTACCTGTTAGGTATAAAAGGGCAGCTACGTTAACCACAATGGCAGCATTATGTGCATCTGTGCCTTTGCCTTGTAAGATGGCAAGGCTAGCATTTGCGTTGTATTGTGGGCCTTCACCAGCGAGTTGTTCAAGTGAATAGTTTGCAAGGTCAAAGTCGCTTGGGTTTAGCGAGTACTGTGTAAGCTCGCCATTATTTAGCTCAACTACCGTTGTTGGACCGTGTAGAGCTATTTCGTCAGTGCCCGAGCCGTGAACAATCATAGCGCGCTTTGTGCCAAGGGTTTTAAGTGTTTGTGCCATTGGCATACATAACACTTCGTTGTACACACCTAACAATTGCACATCAGGTGCTGCTGGGTTAGCAAGCGGGCCTAAAATATTAAAAATAGTGCGTGTTTTAAGCGCTGTACGCACCCCCATCGCATGGCGAACGCCACTGTGATAGTGCGGTGCAAACAAAAAGGTAAAATTGGTTTGCTCAAGGCATTTTGCTGCCTGCTCTGGGCTCATATCTATATTAATGCCAAGTGCTTTTAGTAAGTCGGCAGAGCCTGAATTACTCGATACACTGCGATTACCATGTTTTACCATGTTAATGCCGGCAGCAGCGGCAACTATGGCTGCTGTTGTGCTTATATTAATTGTGTTTGAGCCATCGCCGCCAGTGCCACAGCTATCAGCAAGTTGTGTACTGCTGGTAGTAAAAGCAACAGCGTTTTCGCGCATTGAGGCTGCAGCACCTGCTATTTCATCGCTTACTTCGCCTTTAATTTTAAGGCTTATTAGTAGGGCGGTTAGCTCAATCTCGCTCATGTTACCTTGCATTATTTCATCAAACAGTGCTTTGGCGTCTGCGTAGCTTAATGATTGCCCAGTAATTAGTTGCTCAATCGCGTGTTGAACATTTATGGGTTGTTCTGGTTGTGTACTCATAATGTCCTCTTTTATTTAGCGCCTGTTAAGTAAGCGACACTTTGCTGAAGTAGCATTGCGCCGTTTGGCGTCAGTATTGATTCTGGATGAAACTGATAACCCAATGCATTGTCATCATGATGATAAATAGCCATAGGGATATCTTCGTACTGGGCAATAACCTTTATATTATCAGGCACTTTTGTTGCCATTAACGAATGGTAACGTGCTACAGGCATTGTATTGCCCATACCATCAAATACAGGATGTTCGCCTAAATTAATAATTGAAGACTTACCATGTACGGTTTCACCCGCGTGACCGATTACTCCACCGTAACTTTGTGTTAATGCTTGTTGGCCTAAACAAATGCCTAGCATTGGGAAATGGCCTTTAGAGAGCTCAATAAGCTCCATTAAGCAGCCTGCATCGCTTGGTGTGCCAGGACCTGGGGAAAGTACTAATAGCACTTGGCCTTGCTCTTGGCGCATTTTGTTAAAAATAACCTCAGCGCTAATGTTGTTTCTATAAACAACCAGTTCGCAGCCAAGCATCGTAAGCTCATCAACTAAGTTATATGTAAATGAGTCAAAGTTATCTAAAAAATAGATTTTAATAGGATTCGCTTTACTCATTTTAAACCGCCTTATACGTAGATTTTATGGCGGTGATAACCGCTTGTGCTTTAGCGCGAGTTTCGTTTGCTTCTGAAATAGGATCTGAGTCAAACACTACACCTGCACCTGCTTGCACGTAGGCTATGTTATTTTTAACAAAAGCAGAGCGAATAACAATACAACTATCCATAGCGCCATCACCGGTTAAGTAACCTACAGCGCCGCCATAACTGCCACGGCGCTTACCTTCAGTTTGACGAACAAGCTCAGCAGCACGCACTTTTGGTGCACCAACAAGGGTGCCCATGTTCATACACGCTTGGTAAGCGTGCAGTGCATCAAGCTCGGGTTTTAGTGTGCCAACAACGCGTGAAACTAAATGCATTACCTGTGAATAGCGGTCTACTTTTAATAACTCTTTGGCAAAACGAGTACCTGCAACACTAATGCGGGCTACGTCGTTACGCGCTAAATCAACGAGCATTAAATGCTCGGCGCGCTCTTTTTGATCGTTTCTTAGTTCCAGCTCAATGCGGCTGTCTAAGTCTGGATTTATTTGCCCGTTAGCAAATTTGCCACGTGGGCGAGTGCCAGCAATTGGGTAAACTTCTACTTGCTGATTACTTACGTCGTACTTAAGGGCCGACTCAGGAGACGCGCCAAATAATGCAAAGTCTTCATCGCGCATATAAAACATGTAAGGGCTTGGGTTTTGCTTTTTAAGCTGGCTATACGCATGTAAAGAATCAGGGCAAGGTAGTGAAAATGTACGCGACGGCACTACCTGAAAAATATCACCATCTACAATGTTCTTTTTAAGCTTAACAACTTGCTCGCAATACGTTTCGTCGCTTATATCAACGTTTACTTCACATTCGCCACTTTGCATATCCGCGCTAAATTCTGCTGCGTTATCGCACAGCGTATTTAAGCGCTCAAGCTCTTTACCTACTTCAAAGCAGTTAGCGTGTACGTCTGGGCCATTAAATACATTACCAATGAGCTCAGTTGTTTGCTTTTGATGATCAATAACAACTAACGTTTCAGCTAAGTAAAATACGTAATCTGGGCAGGTGTTTTCGCCATCAGGTACATCACTTAATTGCTCAAAGTTTGCCACCATGTCGTAGGCAAACACACCGCCTAAAAATACCGAAAACGGATTTTCGGTAGTGCTTTGAATACTGTTAATACAGGTACGAAGAGCGCTGAAAGCGTTATCGGCAACAAGCTTACTTGCTTCGTCTATATCGCTGCTGGTGTCTTGGTAGTTAAGTGTAAGCGTTGTGTCGTTTAATTGTGAATCACAGCTCTTAACATTTGCTTGTAAGTAGCTTAATAATTGCTTGCCGTTATTTGATTGTGCGCTAACAGTTACCGTTTTACCCTTACATACAATGCGCAGGGCGCTATCAACTAAAATTAAACTTTTTACACTGTCTTTAGAATCAATCTCAGCTGATTCAAGCAGTAGTGAGTTAGGCTTATCAAGTGCCGCGTATAATGCAAGAGGGCTACTAATATAGTCGCGTACTTGCGTAATGCTTGTTACTTCGCCTGGTGTGGTAGTTATATGACTAAAAATCAAACCTCATTCCCTCAAAAAATTAAACCCCGCAGTGCTTTTGCAATGCGGGGTTTGAATAACGATATCTAAATTACAAACAGATCATTACCGTCCCGCTATATCAGGCGCCACCACCAACGATGTGTAAGAGTAAGACCGTTATTCATGTTTTTCTGCCTCAAAATTTATTAAATATTTTTAACGTATACGTTTCGTAAAATTTAGTTATAAAAAAACCCGCATAGTTGCGGGTTTTGAATTTTTGCTAGACACGACAATTCATCACCCGAAAATTACGAGTGCCACCACCAAATAGTGTTTAAGTTTGAATTGATCATTATTGTTAATTCTTAATGTGTCTGAAAGTGGCTACAGTAAAACGTATCTTATGCTTTTGTGTCAAGTGTTTATTTAAAACAATTTAGTCAAAAAAGTTGTTATACTTACATAAACACCAGTAACCCTTAATTTTAAGCAGTTTTCTTTTGATAAAATACGATTTACATAGCCATACTACACATTCAGACGGGCGTTTAACGGTTGAAGAATTATTGCATCGCGCTGTTGATAAAAATATTGATGTGTTTGCTATTACCGATCATGACACTGTGGCGGCTATTAAGCCTGCTCAGCAATTTATTGAAGCAGAAAACTTACCGCTTGCATTAATAACGGGTACCGAAGTGTCTACCAAATGGGAAAGCTTCGAAATTCATATTGTAGGTTTAAATATTGATATTAATAATATTGACCTTACTTCTTTATTAACGGCTCAGCAGCAAAAGCGAGAAGAGCGTGCACTAGAAATTGGCGCACGCCTAGCAAAAAATGGTTTTGATGGCATTTACGAGCAAGCTAAAGAGCTGGCAAAAGACGCGCAAATTACGCGCGCACATTTTGCACGCGCCCTTATTGAGCGCGGTGTAGCTAAAAATTTCCCGGGTGTTTTTAAAAAGTACTTAGGGCGCGGCAAAACAGGCTATGTACCTAGTTGCTGGTGCACCATGCAAACCGCTGTAGAGGCAATACATGCTGCTGGTGGTGTTGCTGTACTTGCGCACCCAAGTAGCTATCAAATGTCAAACAAGTGGCTACGCAAATTATTAGTAGAATTTAAAAGTGTAGGAGGAGACGCAATGGAAGTTGCACAACCTCAACAGGCGCCAAGCGAACGTCAATTTTTAGGTGAACTCAGCCGTGAGTACGAACTACTTTGCTCGCAAGGGTCTGATTTTCATTTTCCGACAAGCTATTTAGAGCTTGGCAAAAATTTATACTTACCGAAAGACTGCCAAGGTGTTTGGCAAGTTTGGGAAGGACAAGAAGGGGCATTAACATGAGTCAATTATTCCATATTCATCCTGATAACCCGCAACCAAGATTGATTAGTCAAGCCGTTGATATTATTAAACAAGGCGGTGTTGTTGTTTACCCAACAGATTCGGGCTATGCCATTGGCTGTAACATTGGTAATAAGCAAGCCAAAGAGCGCATAGAGCGTATTCGTGGTATTGAAAAAAACGATAATTTCACGCTAGTTTGCCGTGATTTATCGGAGCTATCTACTTATGCACGTGTAGATAACCAGCTATTTAGATTAATTAAAAATAATACGCCAGGGCCTTATACCTTTATTTTTAAAGGCACAAAAGAAGTCCCTAAGCGTCTATTAAACGACAAGAAAAAAACAATTGGTATGCGTGTAATTGAACACCCAATTGCTTGTGCGTTACTTGCCGAACTTGGCGAGCCGCTAATGTCGTGTTCTTTAATTTTACCAGGGCAGCAGTTTACTGAATCAGATCCGGATGAAATATTAGAGCGATTAGATAAACACGTTGATTTAATTATTCACGGTGGCCATTTAGCCGAGCAAGCAACCACAGTAATCGACTTGTCGGAAGATGAAGTTAAAATATTGCGTGTTGGCTGTGGTGATACAAGCCCGTTTAAGTAATAACAAGTGAGCGAAAGCACTGCTGATACAAAAAGTAGTGAAAAGCCAGTGCAGCAAAAGCTGCCACTGGCTTTTTTGCATGGTAAAGCGGTTGTAGATAAACCAGAAGACTTATATATTCCGCCCGATGCGCTCGAAATAATATTAGAAACCTTTGAAGGCCCGCTCGATTTACTGCTTTATTTAATTAAAAAGCATAAACTTGATGTGCTCGATCTTTCTATTTTTAGTATTACAGAGCAGTATGTAAGTTATGTTGAAATGATGACCGAGTTTCAACTCGAACTTGCAGGTGAATATTTAGTAATGGCTGCGTTACTTGCACAAATTAAGTCGCGCTTATTACTCCCTGTTCACGAAGAACTTGAAGAGGAAGAAGATCCTCGCGCTGAGCTTATTAAACGCCTGCAAGAGTATGAGCTGTTTAAACAAGCCGCCGAAAACCTCGATGATATCCCCCGTGTTGGTCGTGATATTTTTATAGCGCATGCCGCTATGCCAATAAATGAAGACATAAGTCAAAACCTCCCTGATATTGAACTTAAAGACTTAATGCTGGCGTTGAGTGATGTTATGGCGCGAGCAAAAACATTTGAACATCATCAAATTACTGCTGAAGTACTCTCAACCCGAGAGAGAATGAGCCAAATATTACAACAGCTATCGAAAGCAAATTCAGCAGTGGTATTTAATGCGCTTTTTACGCCTGATGAAGGGCGTAGTGGTGTTGTGGTTAGTTTTATAGCCATGCTAGAGCTTATTAAAGAAGGACTTGTTACCTGTTTGCAAGTAAGCCCAGAGAGCTTAATTTATGTCAGCTTGAGCGAGCAATCAACCCTATAAACTTATCTGTTTAATCCTTAACTTCTAAAAACTGACTTTAATTATCAAAGTTCTGTGCGTATACGCACGTAAAGTGTTTGTAAATGCTATTTTCATTTACGGCTATGCACTATATTGTAACGTCATAGCATTATAGGACTTTACACATGTTTAAAAATACACCTTCATCTTACGGACTTGTCGCCATTATTTTACATTGGCTCATGGCGCTGACTATTTTTGGCCTGTTTGGTTTAGGTTTATATATGGTTGAGCTTACTTATTACGATAGCTGGTATAAAGGCTCGCTCGATTTACATAAAAGTATTGGTATTACGCTTGTGGCCGTATTTTTATTTAGAATTTTATGGCGTGCTTTATCTACACAACCTAAACCATTAGGTGAAAGTAAAGGCATGAACCAATTAGCACATACTGCGCATATTGCTATGTATATTATTTTGGCCGTTATAGTTGTTTCAGGGTATTTAATATCAACCGCAGACGGGCGTCCAATAGAAGTGTTTACCTTATTTAACGTATCAGCGCTTGATTTTGCATTTGATGACCAAGCCGATATTGCAGGAAAAGTACATTATTATGGCGCGTGCATATTAATCGGGTTTGCAGTATTGCATGCACTAGGGGCGTTAAAACATCACTTTATCGATAAAGATAAAACCTTAATCAGAATGATCAAACCATTAAAGGATGATTAAAATGAAAAAATTATTAGTAAGCACAGCCGTTTCGGCTGCAATGATGTTATCGGCAACAGCCGCTAATGCAGCTGATTATGTAATTGATACAAAAGGCGGGCACGCATCTGTTAACTTTAAAATTAAACACTTAGGTTACAGCTGGTTATATGGTCGTTTTAATACTTTTGACGGCACATTTAGTTACGATGCTAAAAATCCTGATGCATCAAAAATTATGGTAAATATTGATACCACTAGCCTTGATTCTAACCATGCAGAGCGCGATAAGCACTTACACGGTAAAGATTTTTTAAATGTGGATAAATACCCAAAAGCGACATTTAAAAGCACCAGCATTAAATTTGATGAAGATGGTGAAGAGGCTGACGTAACCGGCGAATTTACGCTGCATGGCGTAACTAAAACTATTACCTTTGAAATAGATAAAGTGGGCGAAGGGAAAGATCCGTGGGGTGGATACCGCGTAGGTTTTGAAGGCGAAACCAGCCTTAAACTTACCGACTACGGTATTGATTACAACTTAGGGCCTGCATCTACTCATGTTGATATTATTTTATCAATAGAAGGCGTTCGTAAGTAATACAGCTATTGAATATAAAAACGCCACTTACTGTGGCTTTTTTTTTGCTTAACAGAAACTCAAATTAAGCGACTTTGAATTTGCTTATTTTGCGCTATTAATGCGCGATTTTAATAGAGGCCTTAAATCCTCAGGCAACCAGCGCATAAGTAAATCGTTATAAGCCTGCGTTTTTTTAATAACTTTAAGCTGCTCATTAAGAATAGCGATGTCTTTTGCGCCTTGCTCGTTTTTAGTACAACCAATAAAGCCATAACTGAGCGCTGGAGATTCGGTTAATGGACGCTGCGTTAAGTTTTCTTCAAAGTGCATTGATTTAGCTAAATAGTAATGCTCGCTTGGGTAACCTAACAAAATATCAATTCGTTTTAGGTTAAGCATATATGTGAGGCTCGCTAGGCTATCGCGTGTGGGTCTAATTACTAAATCAATGTTGGGTGTACTGTTTATTAAAGTATCTATCTCTTGGCCGTAAGAGCGGCTCATAGAAACTCCAAGAGTTAGTTTTTTATCTTGTATTAAATTGAGTAGTGATACTTCTTTTGATTCCGCTATATTTAGTGCTTTGGCGAGCTTTTTATGCATTGCTATTGAAGGCGAGAGGCCCGTTGTTGAGCTTTCGTCTGTGAAATAAATATGCTCTTTTCTATAATCATTTTTATAAAGCGATAACGCACAAACATTATTTGAAGTATTAGACAGCTCTTGAATTACTTTACCTGAGGGGATAAGCATGCGGTTAAAGGTAATATTAGGAAGTTGTTTTTCAAGTAAAGAAATTATGCTTTCGTCACGGCCTTGGTGTTGATATTGACCATTTAAAATATAATAGGGTGCAAAATCGTGCGCTAGCCAGTTTATGGTTCTAGCATTGCTTATTGAGCTCAGACAGAAAAAAAGTAAGAAAGTTAAAAATATACGGAGCATTACAACAGCTACCAGTAATTATTATTGTAAAACTATTGTAACCAATAAAGGGCTAAAAAGTAAAATGCCAGCAACAAGGCTGGCATAATATCTTATCAATAATTGCAATAATAGAATGGCAATTAAAGTTATATGTTGCTTAGTTAGCTTTTAGCCACTTAACAAACTGGCGTGCATCACTCGCTTTTTGAAATAATGCATTTTTTAAACCTTGTGTATCACTGAAGATTACACGATGTTTGTTTACTGAAATAGATTGCACTGGATGTGCTATTTGGATCATAGACCCGTTATATTTATAAGACATAATAAAACTCACTTTATTCTTGTTATTTATTCTGCGCTATATTTGTATAGCAAATTGCAGTCAATAAATTAACGATGTTGTGTTTAGCTTCATTACAGTGTTGACGATCTTTATGACACTTTTGCGATGATAGTAAAAAATCATCTCGGTATTATTCAAGGGGTTCTCGCCGTACAATAACTTAGCTTTCAAATATACGTTTTGCGGGGCTTACTGGATCAGGGTAAATGGTTAACCGCGGCGGTTTCTTTAAACCAGAGAGGGAAGGTAACTTATATATAAATTGTGTGCAAGCTATTTATTATAAAAATATTTATAATAAACCTTATCAACTGCTTACAAAGCCCATTTTTAGTTACCAAAGGATAAGTATGAATTACCTAATAGTGAGTGATATTTATGGTTTAACCCCTGCTTTAAGTAAGTTATCACAGGCAATTAGTTCAAATTTAGTGATTGTTGACCCATACAATAACAAGATTCAAGCTATTGAAAGTGAACAAGATAGTTATAATAATTTTATACAGCAGTGTGGCCATGACAAATACACGGACAAACTTCTAGAATGCTTTGAGAGTTTAAAAGTGCCGACCACATGTATTGCGTTCAGCGCAGGGGCAAGTGCAGCATGGCGGGCACAGTTATTAACAGGCAATACACACCTTAAAAAGTTAATTGGCTTTTATCCGTCGCAAATTCGTAATTATTTAGCGTTAGATGCAAATGTACCCTGTGAATTCATATTCCCAGAAAGTGAGAGTCACTTTAATGTTGATGAAGTTATTAAAGCTTTAAGCACCAAAGCGAGTGTTAAGTGCTATAAAACCAATTTTTTGCATGGTTTTATGAACGAGTACTCAACCAATTTTAATGCGCAAGGGCTGGTTGAATATAGTAGCTATATAAAACAGAGCAGCCGTTAAAGCGTGTTTAGCTGCTTTTTATTAATATCAGGAAAATCAGTACGGGTATTATATTTTGCATACAGCGTTGTAAAAATGCTGCTGCTGGATAACTTATCTAACTCTTTTATAAAGGTTTTAGCACTAGAACGAGCGGGTCTACAGCATGTTTGATACTGTTTTATTATACCCGCGACAGATAAACCTTGTTTTTGTAGCTTAAGGTCGGCCTGTGCAAAAAAAGCCGCACCCGTCCAATAAACACGTTGCTGGGCGCGTTGTTTCCACATATCGGCAGAGAGCTTATTAAGTGGCTGTGTTTTAGTTTTGGTTTGCAGGCGGGCACGATCAAATCCTGCATTTAAACGTTGTACAAACTGTGGCTGGGTGATTATACCGCTGTCACGCATTATTACGTTTTGCATATAACTGGCAAAACCCTCGCTTAGCCAAAAACCGGAGTAGGGAAGTAGCGGCAAATATAAATGCGAAAGTTCATGGTATAGCGTCCAATCTTTAGTGAATGCATTTAAACTGGCGTAGTGATCTATATGTAGTTCAATCCCATCGGGGTTATTGCGCTTAACTGTAGCCCAAGGTACAGGCTCAAAAGCAAAGTATTGCGGTTTTAAATAAATAGGCAAAGTGGTTTGCTTTAAAGGCCCCAGTGTATTTTGTGTTTTTTCAACACTTTGATTAACCCATGTAGACACCGTATTTTGAGCATTACTTGAGAGCGAGCTAAGGTTATGTATGACTACTTCAACGGCTAATACGTTAAAAGAGCTGATTGATAGTAGCAGTACAAAAAAGTATTTCATTAAAATGCTCCACTGTAATTTAATAACTGGTACGCCAGGGTTAATATACAAGACCAACTAAATGGATAAATAATCACGCCTAATTCTTTATTTTTTAAAATGATAGTAACTATAAAAGTACAAATACAGACACCTCTAGCTAAGCATGGTTTAATCAATTAATCGTTATTTTAAGTTAGGTTTTAGCCATGACGTATCAGCATATTCAAGTTCCTGAGCACGGCCAAAATATCACTATTGATGCACAAGGACATTGGCAAATACCGTTAGAACCTATCATTGCTTTTATTGATGGCGATGGCGTGGGTCTGGATGTTATGCCGGTGATGCGCCACGTTGTTGATAGTGCAATTGAGCATTGTTATAAAAGTGCACGGAAAATTCATTGGATGCAAGTTTATAATGGCGAGCAGGCCGCAAAGCTGTATGACGGTGACTGGTTCCCGCAAGAAACAATTAACGCGGTACGTGCCTGCAAAATTGCCATAAAAGGGCCGTTAACCACACCACTGGGTGGTGGCTTTCGATCGCTTAATGTTGCACTCAGGCAAGAAATGGATTTGTTTGTAAATATGCGCACTATAAAAGGCTTTAGCGCACTTCCTTCTCCTTTAAAAAATCCTTTTTTAACAAACATAACAGTGCTTCGTGATAGCAGCGAAGACGTGTACTCAGGTATTGAGTGGCAAGCAGGCAGTGTAGAGAGTGAAAAAATGCTCGATTTTTTATGTGAGGAAATGGGCGTAACCCGCCTAAGGTTTTCACAAGAATGCGGTATTGGTATTAAAAATATATCTAAAGAAGGCTCTGAGCGACTAATGCGCTTTGCCATTAACTATGCACTTAAAAACGATAGTGAATCATTAACGCTAGTGCATAAAGGCAATGTACTTAAATTTACCGATGGGGCATTTAAGCGTTGGGGGTATGCACTTGCACAAAGCGAATTTAATGCCACTGCACATGAAAATGGGCGTTGGCTGCAAATAGAGCGAGTAAATCAAGCACCTCTAATTATTAAAGAAGTTATAGCCGACAACATGCTGCAGCAATGTTTAATGCACCCAGAGCAATTTGATGTAGTGGTGACGACTAATCAAAATGGTGACTTTTTAGCGGATATGCTGAGCGCACAAGTTGGCGGTGTTGGCATAATGCCTGCTGCAAATTTAAATAACGATGTCGCATTTTTTGAACCTACACACGGCACGTTTGAACGTATAGCAGGGCAAAATAAAGCAAACCCCAGCAGTAGTATTTTAAGTGCGGTATTAATGCTTAAATTTATGGGATGGGACGAGGCCGCATTACTGATAGAAAATGCGTTAGAGCAAACATTTAAAAGCGGTGAAGTAACCTTTGATTTAGCGCAAGAGCAGAGCGATAACTCAAGTATTCATAACTCGATAACCTTAACTTGTACTGGCTTTGCAAAGAAGGTTATCGAGCACTTTTAAACACATTCATTATTAAGCTGCTGAGGCAGTTTTTACTCTGTGCATGCAAGGGCGGTTGGTTAACTGCGCTGCACGATGGTAAATCTCATGTGCTTGAGGTTCATCGCACTGCGTACCACTAAGCGTATCCATTAACGCAACAACAATAATTGCAGGAACCTGGCAGCAATATTCGTCTAAAACGGCTTCTGTCGTTTGTGCATCAACATGGCAAAGTGGGTGGTTTTTAAGTTGGTATGCGTTTAGCAATGTACCCACTTCTAATACATCATTTGGTTGGTGCTTTGTTTTACGGCATTTACAACCAAACTCATCAACTAAAGTAGCTAATGCTTGGTAAGTTTCAGTGGTGTTAGTTTTTGCGCATAACTGCTCTTCAATAAACTGATGTAAGTTAGCATCAATAAATAACCCGTCTTGTTGTGTGAAGCTTGATGTTGTCATAATTATTACTCTTAGTTTGTTGGCTTAACTTCACTCTAGCGCTAAGTGTATTATCTGTCTCTTATACACATCTGACGCTGCCGACGATCTACTCTGTGTAGAT
>OJCW01000032.1_pt1 | contig 47988 bp, 39 predicted proteins | sample 1592461 | NCBI WGS metagenome assembly OJCW01 (sample SAMN05416884, study PRJEB24817) | seawater metagenome | isolation source: Sea water | place: Canada:Atlantic | collected 2013-11 | reverse complement strand
GCGGTAATACAGTTGTAAAGGATAAAGATAATAAAATGGCTATAAAAAAACATTTGGCAGTAACAAGTTTATTGGGTGCAAGTTTTGCAGCCCTAGGCCAAAACTCCTTTATTGTTGAAGACCTGAAAGTTGAAGGTTTGCAGCGCGTAGCACTTGGTGCAGCGCTAACACATATTCCTATTAACGTAGGCGATAATGTTGATGACTATACGATTTCAAAAACAATAAAGTCACTTTATCGTTCTGGGCACTTTGATAACATAAAAGCCCTTCGTGATGGCAACAACGTTATTTTTAAAGTAACGGAACGTCCTACCATCAGCTTCATTGAGTTTGAAGGCAATAAAGACATTAAAGACGAGCAGCTTAATGAGTCTCTTGATCAGCAAGATATTCGCCAAGGTGAGCCACTTGATAAAACCGTTATCGATAGTATCGAAAAAGGCTTAGTTGAGTTTTTCCATAGTATTGGTAAATATAACGCTAAAGTAGATATCAGTATTACTAAGTTGCCTCGTAACCGCGTTAAACTTAAATTAGAGTTTGATGAAGGTGATGCAGCTTCTATCCGACAAATTAACTTAGTGGGTAATGAACTTTTTTCTAATGAAGAGCTTCTTAAACTTGCTGAATCGCAGCAAGATTTACCTTGGTGGCAGTTTATGGGTAGCGATCGCTACCAAAAGCAAACCATTGAAGGCGATTTAGAAAAAATTCGTAGTTATTATTTAGACCGTGGTTACCTACGTTTTAATATCGATTCAACGCAAGTATCAGTGAGCCCTGAACGTGAGTCAGTTTACGTTACAGCTAACTTAACTGAAGGCGTAAAATATACCGTTAAAGGCTTTGACTTTATTGGTGACTTGCTTGGCCGTGAAGACTTAATTAAAAGTGTTATCCCACTTAGAGCGGGTGAGCTTTATAACGGTTCTGTAGTTACTTCGTCAGAAGAATTTATTAAAAGCTACTTAGCACGTTTTGGTTACGCTAATGCTGAAGTGCGTACAATTCCAGAAATTGACGACGAAAAGCAAGAAGTACAACTAACACTATCGGTTAATCCAGGTAAACGTGTATATGTTCGTCGTATTATTGTTGGTGGTAACCAAAATACAGCTGATGAAGTACTTCGCCGTGAAATGACACAACTTGAAGGCGCCTGGTTATCTAATCAAAACCTTGAGCGTTCAAAACTACAAATTCAACGTTTACCTTACATGGAAACTGTTGATTTCAACGTAGTGCCTGTACCAGGTGTGGATGACCAAGTAGATGTAGACTTTACTGTAAAAGAGCAATCAGCGGGTAGCTTTAATGCTGGCCTTGCTTATGGTTCTTACTTAGGTCTGCAATTTAATATTGGTGTAACAGAATCTAACTTTTTAGGCACAGGTAACCAAATTGGTTTAAATCTTAATACGTCTACAGGTTCTGAAAGCTTAAGCTTATCGTACACAGACCCATACTTTACGCCAGATGGTGTATCGCAAGGCAGTAGCATCTTTTACAGAAACTACGATGCAAGTAAATTCAGTCTTGTTGAGTACAAATCAAAAAGTTATGGTTTAGGCACAAATATTGGTTTTCCAATTGATGCTGTAAATCGTGTTAACTTTGGCGCCCGTTGGATTAAAGAAGAGCTTTCGGATATTGCAGAGTACGAGCAAACGCGTGTACTTCGTGAAACATTCTTAGATCCAGACAACCCAGATGCAGGCTTTGACTTTACTAAGTATGAGCTGAGTGTTGGCTGGTCGCGTATCACCGTTAACCGTGGTTTATTCCCAACAGCGGGTTCGCGTCAAACTCTAAACTTAACAGCAACAACGCCTAACTCAGATCTTCAGTACTTTAAACTGAATTACGATTCGCGTTTTTACTGGCCTATATCAAATGACCACCGTTGGGTATTCTCAACGCGTGCAGCGCTTGGTTATGGTAATGGTTATGGTTCTACAAACGGGTATGAGCAAACACTTCCATTCCAAGAATACTTCCGTATAACGGAAATGGAACTACGTGGCTTTGACCGTAATACAATATTACCACGTGCTGTATCACGTGTACCTTCGTCTATTCCGGGTACGCCAGGTGCAGACGGCACTACAACGGGGAATATTGGTGGAGCATCAGAATTTGATGAGCTACGCCCACAAGGTCGTATTGGTGGTAATGCTAAAGCAGTGGCAGGTATGGAGCTAATTGTTCCTACACCATTCTTAGATGAAGAAAATACCAGCTCTGTACGTACTAGCTTCTTTGTTGATGCTGCAAACGTATGGGATACTGAGTTTAACGTAGACCGCTATCAAAACTTAGGCGTTGATGAACGTGCTAAATTAGATGACTATTCAGACCCAATGCGCTTTAGGGTTTCAACCGGTCTTTCATTACAATGGATCTCTCCAATGGGTCCAATGCTGATCAGTTTTGCGTATCCATTGCAAAAAGAAGAAGATGACGATACGAAAACTATCAGCTTTAACATTAGTAACACTTTCTAAAGGAGTTTTTTGTGAAAAAATTATTTAAATCAACAGCTGTAGCAGTTTTAGCAACTTTAATGATGGGTACTTCTGTGAATGCATTTGCACACAAAGTAGGTATTGTTGATATGCAGGAAATCTACAAGCAAATTCCTCAAATGGCTAAAATTGAACAGTCTTTACAAACTGAGTTTGCTGAACGTCGTCAAGAGCTTGAAAAGTTACAAGGCGATATTCGTTTTGAAGCTGAAAAATTTAAACGCGAAAGTACAACTATGAGCCAAGCTCAAAAAGATGCACTACGTGATAAAATCCAAGGCATGCAAAAAAATCTTGCTGAACAAGGTCGTCCTTTAGAGCAAGAAATCAAAGCGCGCCAAAACCAAGAACTTGCTAAAGTTCAAGGTGTGATAATCAAAACAATTGAAGAAATTGCTAAAGACGGCGATTTCGACGAAGTTAAAGTAAAAGACACAACAATTTACTTTAATCCTAAAGAAGTAACTGATCTTTCGTCTAAAGTTGTAGCCGCTGTTAGTAAGAAATAATCACTCTATGCAAAATTATACGCTTTCGCAAATTGCGGAACTTCTAGGCGCCGAACTTCAGGGTGATGGCGCTTTAGAAATAACAAAAATAGCGACACTTGCAAATGCCCATTCTGGGCATATTGCATTTTTAGCGAACTCAAAATATCGCTCGCAACTTGAAACTACTCAAGCTAGCGCTGTAATAGTAAGCCAAGCCGATGCTCAGTTCTTTAGTGGTAGCAAAGTTATTGTTGCTAATCCGTACGTAAGTTACGCAAAATTAGCGCAATTTATGGATACAACACCACGCTCAGCCTCGACGGGTATTCATCCAAGTGCTACGGTTCATTCAACAGCGATTGTTAGTGACAGCGCCGCTATAGGTGCTAATGCAGTCATTGAAGCTGATGCGGTGATATGTGACAATGCGCAAATTGGTCCGAACAGTTTTATCGGAGAACGTGTTAAAATAGGCTCTGGCACTAAGCTTTGGTCTAGTGTGACTATTTATCACGATGTTGAAATTGGTTCAGATTGTTTGTTTCAAGCAAATAGTGTTGTAGGTAGTGATGGGTTTGGTTATGCGAACGAACGCGGGCAATGGGTAAAAATACCTCAGCTTGGCTCTGTGATCATAGGTAACAAAGTTGAAATTGGTGCAAGCACGACAATTGATCGTGGCGCACTGGACAATACCATCATCCATAGCAATGTTATTATCGATAATCAGTGTCAAATAGCGCACAACGTTGAAGTTAATTCAGGCACCGCAATCGCGGGCTGCACCGTACTTGCAGGAAGTGTTACCATTGGCAAAAACTGTCAAATTGGTGGCATGGTTGCAATTAATGGTCACATGTCTGTATGTGATGGTGTTATAATTACCGGCATGAGTATGGTGACAAAATCAATCACCGAACCAGGTATTTACTCATCTGGTATGCCCCATACAACAAACAAAGAATGGCGTAAATCAATAGCTCACTTGCGTAACCTTTCAGACATGAAATCTCGTCTTAAAGCGCTGGAAGCATTGGCTAAGTCATAACGTTGAACACTAATAAGGATGCTATTTTGGCAAACGAATTAAATAGCCTTGATATTCAAGAAATTTTAAGTTTATTACCGCACCGTTACCCGATGCTATTAATTGATCGTGTTATTGATTTTACACCTGGAAAATCTTTACATGCTATTAAAAATGTTTCTATAAACGAACCTATATTTACTGGCCATTTCCCAAATCAGCCAATTTTTCCTGGTGTGCTAATATTAGAATCAATGGCGCAAGCTACGGGTTTATTAGGTTTTAAAACAGTAGAAAATCGTAGTGAAAACGAACTATATTTATTTGCTGCTGTTGATAACGCACGTTTTAAACAGCCAGTGATCCCAGGTGATAAAATGCATCTTCACGTTGAGTTTTTAAAAGAACGTCGCAACATTTGGAAGTTTGCAGCAGAAGCTAGAGTCGACGGCAAAGTAGTGTGTAGTGCCGAAATTATGTGTGCGAGAAGAGAGTTTTAATAGTGATCCATTCTACAGCAATAATCGAACCTGGCGCTAAACTAGGCAACAATGTCTCAGTTGGTCCGTATAGTTATATTGGCAATGATGTTGTTATCGGTGATAACTGTATTATTGAGTCTCATGTTGTTGTTAAAGGGCCATCAACTATTGGCTCTGGCAATCATATTTTTCAGTTTGCGTCTGTAGGCGAAGCCTGCCAAGACAAAAAATACAACAACGAGCCAACCACATTAATCATGGGTGATAACAATGTTATCCGTGAATGTGCCACTATTCACCGTGGTACAATTCAAGATCAAGGCGTTACTAAAATTGGTAGTAATAACTTATTTATGGCTTATACACACGTTGCACATGACGCAGTAATTGGCGATAACGTAATTTTTGCTAACAATGCAAGTGTGGCCGGCCATGTACATGTAGGCGACTGGGTTATCTTAGGTGGTAATTCGGGAGTTCATCAGTTTTGTAAAATTGGTGCACATGCCTTTATTGGTATGTATTCAGGTGTTAACAAAGATGTACCACCTTTTGTTACTACCATTGGTATGCCAGCAGGTCCTGCCGCTATTAATAAAGAAGGCATGAAACGTCGTGGTTTCGAAAGTGATGAAATTATGGCTGTACGCCGTGCATACAAAGCGTTTTATCGTAAAAGCTTAGGTGCAGACGAAGCGATTGAATCGCTTAGTGAAGATGCTGCAAAGTATCCTGCTGTAAAGTTGATGGTCGACTTTGTTAAAAGCTCAGAGCGCGGCATCGTAAGATAATTCGCGCATTTTGCTCTAAGCATAAAAAAACCACCCTAGATGATAAATCGAAGGTGGTTTTTTATTGCCCACGGTTTAGACCTAATTCAGTTAATACTCAGCGAGCTCAAGTTAGTATGCATCTAATTTGTATAATAAAAGTCATCCTATGCGTTTACCTAAGTTAGTTGTCACTCTTTTTATTACTTCAGTTTTAGCCGCTTGTAGTAGCCAACCTATTGTTAAATCATCTACTGGAGAGGTTACTCAAGTTGGTAAAGCATCTTTTTATGCTGACAAATATCACGGGAGAACAACTGCCAACGGAGAGCGCTTTAGCCAACAAGCCGCCACAGCAGCCCATTTAGAATTCGATTTTGGCACTAAGGTCGTTGTTACCAACCTCGCTAATAATAAATCAGTCACGGTAAGAATTAACGATAGAGGCCCGTATGTGCGAGGTCGTATTATTGACTTATCAAAGAGTATGTTTAAAAAGATAGCCGACCCTAAAGTCGGCGTTATTGATGTATCAGTAACGGTTTTAAAACCGGGTAGTTAGCGCAACATAGTCGGGATGAGTGCCACTGAGCTCTTTATGAGTGCCTTGCGCAACTACTTTACCGCCTTCTAACCATACAACATTATCCATTTGAGCAAGTAGAGCGGGATCGTGCGTAATTGTCAGCACGCTGGCGTTATTCATAACGTGCATTATTGCTTGCATTACCCCTTGCTTAGATTGATTATCAAGACCTTCTGTTGGTTCATCAAGTACTAAAATAGCAGGGTTTTTAAGTAATGCTTGGGCAATGGCTATACGTCTAGACTGGCCTTGCGACACGTTACGCCCGCCAGTGCCTAATCGTGTTTTTAAACCTTCTTTTAGCTCATTAAACCATGGGCTCAATTGAGCTAATGCGAGCGCTTCAATCATTTGCTCTTTGGTTGCATTTGGCGCGGCATAACGTAAGTTTTCACTTAATGTGCCATCAAAAATATGGTGCTGCTGGGCGAGTATATTTATAACATTTGCGCGTATATCATTATTTAACGAACGTAAGTCAACAACGCTATTTTGATTGTTTAGCGTTATGCTGCCTTGTTGCAAAGGCCATAAACCAGTAAGTAAATTTACAAGCGTCGTTTTACCGCTGCCGCTTCTACCTACAATCGCTACCTTTTGCTGAGGCATTAGTTCAAAACTGATATTAGTTAGCGCTGTTTGTTCACCATATTGATAGCTAATATTGTTAAGTATTAACGTGTGATTTTGCGCGCTAAAGTTTTCATCAATGTCTACATGTGTATCTTTAACTTGTGAGCTAGCTGCTTTATCTTCAAGTGTAAACAATCGCTCTGCTGCTTTTAAAACACTTGGAAGCTCTATAAACGCGTTGGGTAGTAGCAATACGCTTTCAAAGCTTGCCAGTACAAACAAACTTAACATAGCAAGTTCTACATTTACCATACTGCTTGCGTAAACCAGTGGGACAATGGTTACTATGCTAGCAAGCATCGCTAATTGAACAACCAACAAGCTTAATCCATCTGAGTTTGCGAGTGCTTTGTGGCGAATAAATAATTGCTGATTGTACTGCTCGCTTAATTCGTCGCACTTATTAAGTTGCTGCGAACGGGCTTGATAAATACTAAGCTCTCTAAGGCCTGTAAGTGTATCTGAAAGCTCAGAGCGAAGTTGTGCACTCAGTTGTGTTTCTTTATGGCTGTTTTTAGTGAGCTTTGCGCTGAGTAGGGCAGGTATAACCACACCAATAAGTATAATGCCAGTAAAGCAAATAAGGGCGACGTTGCCATTATAGGCCGACATAAACAGCATGATGATTGGCACACTTAAAAGAGCGACCAGCATAGGAAGTAAAACGTTTAAATAAAATTTATCGAGTGCGTCTACATCGTTTTGTAATCGGTTAACTAAATCAGCGCTGCGGCTCATTGCTAAATCAACATTGCTAAGCTTACTTAACGTTGCAAAGACATTGGTACGTATTTCACTTAGTAATAAAAACGTGGCGTTATGAGTAACTAGGCGTTCGCCATAGCGCGATGCTGTTCGCACAATTGCTAAAAAACGAATCGTGCCGGCAGGAGTAAAATAATTCATTTGTACGCCCGCAATACCAGCAGCGGCCATTGATGCTAAAAACCAGCCAGATATAGCCAACAGGCCCACATTAGCTAATACCGTAATCGTTGCTAGAAATGTACCCAATAGCATAGCTTTGTAATGAGGAGCACAAAGCTTTAATAAGCGAATAAAATTACGCATGCGCCACCCCTTGTTCAGCCGTTTTTAGTAAGTCAGCAAATGCACCATTTTGCGCTGCAAGTGTTTCAAAGTGACCTTGCTCAGCTATTTTTCCATCGTGCATCACAATGATATTGCTGGCATGTTTAACGGTATTTAATCTATGGGCAATAACTAACACTAAGTTGTTTTTAGCATATTCATTAATAGCATCTTGAATAAGCAGCTCTGTTTGGCTATCAAGGTGCGCAGTGGGCTCATCAAGCACTAAGACTGGTGCTTGTTTTATAAATGCGCGAGCCAGTGCAATACGTTGTTTTTGACCGCCAGAAAGCCCTTCGCCTTGCTCACCTATCAGTGTGTTAAAACCATCGGGTAGGGTATTAATAAATTCAAGCACACCAGCTTGTTTTGCCGCGTGTTCAAGCTCTTGCTGTGTGGCAGTGGGTTTGGCCAATTTAATGTTGGCAGCAATGGTGTCGTAAAATAGCGTCGCTTGTTGTGGTATCCATGCAATATTATTTTGCAGGTGAGTAATATCGGTTGTACTTAAACTCTGATCATTAATAGATAGGTTGTTAATCACCTCAGGGTGAAACCCTAATAGACAATCAAATAACGTACTTTTACCTGAGCCACTACTGCCCACAACTGCGATTAAGCCTTTATTTGGCAATGTTAAATTTATATTTTTAATCCCTTCGTTACTACCTGGGTATATAAAATTAAGGTCGGTAATACTTATTGAATTAATTGTATTTAAAGTTAAATTGTTTTCAGGTGCGCTTGTAGTTACTGGCGCATTTACGTCACTTGGCAGTGGTGCATTTAAAATCGCAACCATATCGGCCGCCGCACTAATGCCTTGTAAGCGTGCATGGTAATGGCTACCTAGCTGGCGCAGTGGTAAATAAAATTCAGGCGCTAAAAGTAGCACCACAAAGCCAGTAGCAAAATCAAGAGTGCCAAAAAACAATCTAAAACCAATAATTACGGCAACGAGTGCTACGCTAATGGTAGCTAAAAACTCAAGTGCAAATGATGATAAAAACGCGATTTTTAAAACATCGAGTGTCGCGTGTCTAAAATCATCTGAAATTTTAGCTATTTGTTTAAGCTCGGTACGTGTTGCATTAAATAGTTTTAGCTGAGTTAAACCTTGCACGCGGTCAAAAAAGTAATTGCCCAGTACAGCAAGTTGCTTCCAGCGTTTTTGGTTTAAAGCTTCGGCTTTAGAGCCTACTAAAATCATGAAAAAAGGAATAAGTGGGGCGGTTAATAAAAATATCAGCCCTGCTTTATAATCTGTCGGAAAAATAACTACCAATATTGCCAGCGGAATAAGCGCGCTGTAAGCAACACCTGGCAAGTATTTAGCATAATAGTCGTGAAGTGCTTCAACGCCATTATGCAGGGTGTTTAATGTAGCGCCTTGGCCGTGTTGTTCTATATAACTAGGCCCAAGTAAGCTGAGCTTATGGAGAAGTGTTTGGCGCATAGCCGATTTTATTTTAAGCGCAGCAAATGCACTTAAGCGCTCACTTAACGCTAAAAACACCGCGCGCAATAAAATAATGCCTGCTAAGGGCCATAATAAATGAGTGACCTGAGCTAAGTTATTACCTTCAAACATTACATTATGAATAGCTTGAGCCAATAAATAAGCACCTGCAATCATCAGTAATGCGTTAAAAGTACCCAGTGCAATGCTTAACTTTAACCACACTGCAGCGGGTTTACTTTGAAGCTTTAAAAAAGCGCGCAGTGATTGCTGCTGCGCGCGATCTGGTCGGGGGTTAGTCGTCATCTTTAGTCGAGTTAGCTTCGTTTAATAAATCGTGCATGGGTTGTTCATCATCAGCAATGCTGTTTTTATTTTGATGAAATTCGTACCACATTACATTTATTACACCTAAGGTACAGGCCAAAAGTACACCTAAAATCCAAGCGAAATACCACATTGTTTAGTCTCCTTAGTAGCTACCATGAGTGTTGTTTTCAATTTCTTCTACCGTTACTCTGCGCCACATTTTTACGTAACACCAAGTGGTGTAGGACAAAATTAGTGGTACAAAAATACACACTGCAACAAACATTATATTGAGCGTTTTATGGCTCGATACCGCATCCCAAATTGTTAAGCTAATATTAGGGTTGTTACTCGATGGCATAATAAATGGGAATAGAGAAACACCGGCCGTCATAATTACGCCAATTAACATTAAGCTTGTTGAAATAAGTCCAAGTGCAGGTTTATTTAATTTTGAAAACACAAGTGCACTTAATGCCATTGCAAAGGCTAAAATAGGGAAGGTCATTGTCCACGGACGGGTGTTGTAATTACTTAACCAAGCACCTTGCGCTGTAGTGACTACTTTAGCTAGAGGGTCTGCATGACTTTGTGTATCAGCCATAGATACAACTTGGTAACCCGTTAAGTTAGCCACCCAAAAACCAGCTGCAGCAAATAACACGATAAACACAATAAGAGAATAGCGGCCATATTGACCCGAACGCTCTGCGACCACACTTGCTGTTCGAAGTTGTAACCACATACCCGCATGCGCAACTAACATGGTAATACTTACTAAACCTGCAAGTAATCCAAATGGGTTAAGCAAGCCAAAAAATGATCCTTGGTAGCTAACACGCATAAGGTTATCAATATTAAACGGTACGCCTAAAAATAAATTACCAAACGCAACACCAAATACTAATGCTGGAATTGCGCTGCCTGCAAGCAAGCCCCAATCCCAGTTATTGCGCCAGCGTTTTGAGTCTACTTTACTGCGGTAATCAAATCCAAGTGGTCTAAAAAACAAAGCAAAGAGTACTAGCATCATGGCAAAGTAAAAGCCCGAAAATGCAGCTGCATAAACCATAGGCCACGCCGCAAATAACGCGCCGCCTGCCGTTATAAACCATACTTGGTTACCATCCCAATGCGGGCCAATTGTGTTTATTACTGTGCGGCGCTCTGAATCTGTTTTACCAACGAGGCGAAGCAACATAGCAACGCCCATATCCATACCATCGGTAATAGCAAAACCAATAAGCAGCACACCAATGATCAACCACCAAAGCATTTTTAATGTTTCATAATCAAAAATCATGATTGCTCTCCTTCAGTTTTATCAGCTTTGTTTGGTAATTCAAAATGATACTTACCAGTATGCAGCGAGCTTGGCCCCTGCTTAACAAAGCGGATCATCAGCCAGCCTTCCACAATGGCTAAACCAGTATAGAAAACAATAAACCCAGTTAAGCTAATTAAAATATCGTTTACTGTTAGTGACGACGTGGCTAAAAAGGTCGGCAGTATTTCAGATATAGCCCAAGGTTGACGACCATACTCGGCAACAATCCAGCCAAATTCAATCGCTATCCAAGGTAGTGGAATACTCAATACGGCAGCCCATAACAACCAGCGTTTTTGCTCAATCACACGGTGTGCGTTGTAGTAAAATGCCAATATAAATACACCAAGCATGGCCACACCACAGGCAACCATAATCCTAAATGACCAAAACATAGGGCCTACTTTAGGAAAAGAGTCTTTAACAGCTTTTTGAATTTGTTCTTCAGTAGCATCTACAACATCTGGTGTGTAGCGCTTAAGTAGCAAGCCATAACCTAAATCATCTTTTAGAGTATTAAATTTGGCAATATTATCTGGCGTATCTTCACCGTTTCTGAGTTTTGTAAGGTATTCATAAGCAATCATACCGTTGCGAATACGTACTTCATGTTGTTTTTCTAGGTCGTTAATACCCGTTACTTGCTCATCTAGTGAGCGCGTAGCAATTAACCCAAGTGCGTAAGGTATTTTAACCGCCGCATGTGTTACTTGCTCTTCTGAATCAGGAAAACCAAATGCGGTAAACGCAGCCGGAGCTTCTTCTGTGTGCCATTCGGCTTCAATTGTGGCAAGTTTTACTTTTTGGACTTCGCCTACTTCGTAGCCTGATTCGTCACCGAGTAAAATTACACACAAAATTGACGCTAAACCAAAGCCCGAAGCGACTGAAAAAGAGCGTTTAGCAAATGCTAAATCACGGCCTTTTAATATATACCAACTGCTTATACCCAATACAAACATAGAGGCAGCTACATAACCTGCCGATACAGTATGAATAAACTTAACTTGGGCTACAGGGTTAAACACAAGCTCTGCAAAACTAGTCATTTCCATGCGCATGGTTTGATAGTTAAATTCAGCGCCTACTGGGTTTTGCATCCAACCGTTGGCAATTAAAATCCACAGCGCCGACATGTTAGTACCAATGGCCATTAAAAAGGTCGCGCCTAAATGTTGGCGTTTAGAAAGCCTGTCCCAGCCTAAAAAGAACATACCCACAAAGGTCGACTCTAAAAAGAATGCCATTAAACCTTCAATAGCCAGGGGAGCCCCAAAAACATCACCTACGTAATGGGAGTAATAAGACCAGTTAGTACCAAACTCAAATTCCATGGTAAGGCCTGTTGCCACACCAATTGCAAAGTTAATACCAAACAATTTTCCCCAAAACTTAGTCATATCACGATAAATTTCGCGACCGGTCATAACATAAACCGATTCCATAATAACTAAAATCCAGGTCATACCTATTGTTAACGGTACGAATAAGAAATGAAAGAGAGCGGTAACAGCAAACTGTAATCGCGATAGATCCACAAAGGTTTCATCTATCATTATTGACTCCTTGAGAGTGACGGATTAACAGGGCAACATTTTATTGGCAAAGTTAAGATTTAATGAACTTTCAGTAATTACTGAAAGTTTGTAATAGTATTTACGTTTGTGCAATCTTTGTCAACATACATATTAGTAAAGCGTAATATATATTTCCTATGCTACATCAGTATTAAAAACAAACAACATAAAGCCTTAACTTAGGTAATAAAAAACCAGTTATTTAAAGCGTTTAACCAAACAGTAAAACACGGTAAACTAACAAGCATGAACGCCTGGTTTACTTGTGAAATAAAATCAAATGAATAAAGATAAAAAACAACTACGTATTGGTATTGTGGCAGGTGAACTGTCGGGCGATATTTTAGGTGAAGGTTTAATTAAAGCCCTTAAAAAACACTTTCCGGACGCTATTTTTGAAGGAATAGCAGGACCTAAAATGCAAGCGCAGGGCTGTAAAACACTTTACGACATGGATGAGCTTTCGGTAATGGGGCTTGTTGAGGTGCTAGGGCGTTTACCACGTTTGCTTAAAATACGTAAACAACTCGTGCAGCATTTTGTAGATAACCCACCTGATGTATTTATAGGTATAGATGCACCCGATTTTAACTTACGTGTAGAAAAGCCACTTAAAGATGCGGGTATTAAAACCGTGCAGTATGTAAGTCCGTCTGTTTGGGCGTGGCGCGAAAAGCGCATTCATACAATAAGTGCAGCCACTAACTTAGTGTTAGCATTATTACCATTTGAAAAAGAATTTTACGATAAGCACCAAGTGCCATGTACATTTGTGGGGCATACCTTGGCAGACGACATTGCACTTGAGCACGACGATACTAAAGCACGTGAAGAACTTGGCTTAAGCCTTGATGACAAAGTACTGGCGCTACTACCCGGTAGTCGAGGCTCAGAAGTTGGTTTACTAAGCGAGACTTACATTAAAACAGCCGCAGAGCTGCAAGCTAAAAATCCTAATCTTAAAATTGTGGTGCCGTTGGTTAACGAAAAACGCAAAGCGCAGTTTAGTGATATATTAAACGCTACCGCACCAAACCTTAATATTAACCTGCTTGATGGGCAATCAAAATTAGCGATGCAAGCTGCTGATGCTATTTTATTAGCGTCGGGCACTGCAACACTTGAAGGTATGCTTTATAAAAAGCCAATGGTTGTGGGCTATAAAATAAAGCCTTTGAGCTATTGGATTTTTAAAACTTTATTTACGTTTAATATTAAGTACTTTTCGCTGCCTAATTTATTAGCTGACGAAGAGCTAGTGCCTGAGTTTTTACAAACCGAGTGTAATGTGACTAACTTAACAAACGCACTTACCCCTATGCTCAACACAGATAACAAAGAGCTAAAAGCACGCTTTTTAGCTATTCACGAAAAAATTAGATTAAATGCCAGTGAACAAGCAGCCAATGCTGTGGCGGAGTTAATAAATGCAAATTGATAGACCTAATGTATCCTTAATTGCCGGTGTAGATGAAGTAGGGCGCGGCCCGCTTGTTGGTGATGTAGTTACTGCCGCCGTTATTTTAGATCCCACTAAACCAATTGCAGGCTTAGCAGATTCTAAAAAGTTAACGGATAAAAAACGCCAAGCACTTGCAGTTGAAATAAAAGAAAAAGCATTGTGCTACGCGTATGGACGCTGCAGTCCAACAGAAATTGACGAGTTAAATATTCTACACGCAACGATGCTTGCCATGACTCGCGCAGTAGAGGCATTAAGCACACAACCTGAATTTGTATTTATAGATGGTAATCGATTGCCAAAACTCACTATGCCAGCACAAGCTGTTGTTAAAGGTGATAGCTTAGTGGCCGAAATTTCAGCGGCGTCTATTTTAGCTAAAGTAGCACGCGATGACGAAATGCTTGAACTTGATAAACGCCACCCAGAATATGGTTTTGCAGGGCACAAAGGGTATCCCACTAAAGCGCACTTTGCAGCACTTGAACAATACGGTGCAATTGACGAGCATCGTAAAAGCTTTAAACCTGTGCAGCGGGTTTTGGCGCAAGTCAATGGTGAGGGCTAAGCATGGCTGCTCCTGATTTTGTTCATTTAAGAGTTCATTCAGACTTTTCGATGGTTGATGGCCTTGCTAAAACAAAGCCAATAGTCGCAAAAGCGCAAGAGCTGCAAATGCCAGCCATTGCAATTACCGATCAAATGAACTTTTGTGGTTTAGTGCGTTTTTATGGCGCCACGCATAATGCGGGTATTAAACCTATAGTGGGTGCTGACTTTTGGGTTCGTAGCCCAGAGTTTCCTGATGAGCCAAGCCGCTTAACTATATTAGCCAAAGACAACGACGGCTATAAAAATATTACCTTGCTGATATCTAAAGCTTATCAGCGTGGGCATGTATTTCATCGCCCTGTGATTGACCGCGAGTGGTTAGTTGAGCTAAAAGCAGGCTTAATTATTCTCTCAGGCGCTAAAGACGGTGACTTAGGTAAAGCATTATTAAAAAATAATCCGACTGTAATTGAATCGGTTGTTAGTTTTTATAAGCAGCATTTTAGCGATAACTACTACCTAGAGCTTGTTCGCACCAATCGACCGCTTGAAGAAGATTACTTGCACATGGCGGTAGAGCTTGCTGCTAAAGAGCAGCTACCGGTTGTAGCTACTAACGAAGTAGTGTTTTTAAAGCCCGAAAACTTTGAAGCGCACGAAATTCGTGTTGCTATTTTTGACGGTTACACGCTCGATGATAAGCGCCGCCCTAAACGATTCTCTGAAGAACAATATCTAAAAACACCTGAGCAAATGGCTGAGTTGTTTAGCGATATTCCAGAAGCCCTACAAAATACCGTAGAAATCGCTAAGCGTTGTAATGTAACTGTGCAATTAGGTACTTACTTTTTACCTGATTACCCAACCGGCTCGCTTAAAATTGAAGACTTTTTAGTTAAAGTGTCACAAGACGGCCTTGAAGAACGACTACAGTTTTTATTCCCCGACGAAGAAGATAGAAAAGTAAAACGTGTTGAATACGATGAGCGTCTTGCAATTGAGCTCGGTGTAATCAACCAAATGGGATTCCCAGGTTACTTCTTAATCGTAATGGAGTTTATTCAGTGGAGTAAAGATAATAATATTCCAGTTGGACCTGGTCGTGGTTCAGGTGCAGGTTCGTTAGTTGCGTACGCGCTTAAAATTACCGACCTTGATCCACTTGAGTTTGACTTACTCTTTGAGCGATTCTTAAACCCTGAACGTGTATCAATGCCCGATTTCGACGTCGATTTTTGTATGGATAGACGAGACGAAGTAATTGATCACGTGTCGGCTTTGTATGGTCGGGATGCGGTTTCGCAAATTATTACCTTTGGTACCATGGCTGCAAAGGCGGTAATACGCGATGTAGGGCGAGTGCTTGGCCATCCTTACGGGTTTGTTGATCGAATTTCAAAATTGATTCCGGGTGACCCCGGTATGACACTTGCCAAAGCGTTTGATGTAGAACCGCGCTTGCAAGAAGCCTACGATGGCGACAATGAGGTAAAAGACTTAATTGACATGTGTCGCATCCTTGAAGGGTGTACACGTAATGCCGGTAAACATGCGGGTGGCGTAGTAATATCGCCAACCACTATTACCGACTTCGCTGCGCTTTATTGCGATGACGAAGGTAAGTTTCCAGTAACACAGTTTGATAAAAACGATGTAGAAACAGCCGGCTTAGTTAAGTTCGATTTCTTGGGTTTACGTACACTGACTATATTGCAGTGGGCGGTCGATATGACCAATGTGCGCATGAAGCGCCAAGGTAAAGACCCCGTTGATATAAACACCATTCCACTGGATGATAAAAAAAGTATTGAGTTGCTACTTAGAGCCGAAACGACCGCTGTATTCCAGCTAGAGTCGCGTGGTATGAAAGACTTAGTACGCCGCCTTAAGCCCGACTGCTTTGAAGATATGATTGCACTTGTGGCTTTGTTCCGACCAGGTCCACTGCAATCAGGCATGGTAGATAACTTTATCGACCGAAAACTGGGCCGCGAAGAAATCTCATACCCAGATGCGCAGTATCAGCACGAAAGCTTAAAACCAATACTTGATCCAACGTACGGCATTATTTTGTATCAAGAACAAGTAATGCAAATTGCGCAAGTACTGGCAGGTTACACGCTAGGTGGCGCCGACATGCTGCGTCGTGCAATGGGTAAGAAAAAACCCGAAGAAATGGCAAAGCAGCGTTCAACATTTGAAGATGGCGCAAGAAATAACGGCATTGACGGCGAGCTTGCGATAAAAATCTTCGACTTGGTAGAAAAGTTCGCAGGTTACGGTTTTAACAAATCTCACTCAGCAGCTTACGCACTCGTATCGTATCAAACATTGTGGATGAAAACGCATCATCCTGCAGAGTTTATGGCTGCTGTAATGTCGGCCGATATGGATAACACCGACAAAATAGTTATTTTGGTGGATGAATGTGAAAACATGAAGCTCACCTTATTACCACCAGACGTAAATGCAGGTGAGTTTAAGTTTACAGTAAACCTTGAAGGTGAAATTGTTTACGGCATTGGCGCGATAAAAGGCGTAGGTGAGGCTCCGGTTGAAGCAATTTTAGAAGCGCGTGCAAAAGGCGGCCCATTTAAAGATTTATTTGATTTTTGTGCCCGTGTTGATTTAAAACGCTTAAATAAACGTGTTACTGAAAAATTAATTTACGCAGGTGCTTTGGATCAATTAGGACCAGAGAAAACCCAATCTGGGCGTGCTACATTACTAGCCAGTTTAAAAGATGCTATGCGGGCGGCCGATCAACACAACAAAGCTGAGCAATTAGGACAAAGTGACTTATTTGGTTTATTAGCCACTGAGCCTGATGAAGTTGAACAAGCTTTTATTAAAGCCACAGGGCTTACTGATAACGAGTGGTTAGATGGCGAAAAAGAGACGCTAGGCCTTTATTTAACTGGGCATCCAATAAATCAGTACCGCCGTGAGCTTAGGCATTACACTAGCGGAAAAATAGTTGATTTACAGCCAACTAATCGTGATGTGTTTGCAACGGCAGCTGGTTTAGTTATTGCTTCTAGAGTATTAATTAATAAAAAAGGAAATCGTTGGGCCTTAGTAACTTTAGATGACAAGAGTGCACGGATTGATGTACGCTTGTATTCAGACGAGTTTGAAAAGTACCAAGATATGCTCCAAGTTAACAATATCTTGGTAATATCTGGACAGGTCAGCTTTGATAACTTCTCCGGTGGCATTACAATGACCGCCAGAGAAATAAACACCATTGCTCAAGCGCGTGAAAAACGTATTAAAGCGATTAAAATGACGCTGAACATGGTGCAAATCGAGGCAGGTTTCTTCGATAAATTACAAAAAGTACTCGAACCCTATAAAATGGGAACGTGTCCGATCAAGGTTTATTACCAACGTCCAGATGCGTTGGCGCAATTAACTCTTGGGATCGAATGGTGTGTTACGCCAAGTGACGACTTAATCCATAAGTTATCACTAATGGCTGCGCAAGATGTAGAACTAGAATTTAACTAATTAGGTAGTTTAGAGCATGAGCCTCAATTATCTTGATTTTGAGCTTCCAATTGCAGAATTAGAAGCAAAAATTGAAGAATTACAAAGTATCAGCCGCGCTGGCGAATTAGACCTTGAGTTAGAAGAGGAAGTCAGCAAATTAAAAGAAAAAAGTGCCAAACAAAAACAGGAGATTTTTTCTAATTTAGGCGCTTGGCAAGTATCACAGTTAGCACGTCATCCGTTGCGTCCTTACACTCGAGATTATATCGAGCGCATTTTCACGGAATTTGACGAGTTTGCTGGCGATCGTACTTTTGCTAACGATCCAGCTATTTTAGGTGGCATTGCGCGTTTAGATGGCGAACCGGTAATGGTTATTGGCCAACAAAAAGGTCGTGATACTGCTGAAAAAATTAAACGTAACTTTGGTATGCCAAAGCCAGAAGGTTACCGTAAAGCATTACGCTTAATGGAAATGGCTGAGCGTTTTAAAATGCCAATCATGACCTTTATTGACACACCAGGTGCATACCCAGGTGTTGGCGCTGAAGAACGTGGTCAATCTGAAGCAATCGCACGTAACTTAAAAGTAATGGCGTCACTTAAAGTGCCGACAATATGTACGGTTATTGGTGAAGGCGGTTCAGGTGGTGCATTAGCGATTGGTGTTGGCGACAGAGTTAACATGTTGCAGTACAGCACTTATTCTGTAATTTCGCCTGAAGGTTGTGCGTCTATTCTTTGGAAAAGCGCTGACAAAGCACCGCTTGCAGCAGAAGCAATGGGTGTAACCGCAGAGCGCGTTAAAGAGCTAGACTTAATCAACAACTTAGTTGATGAGCCACTAGGTGGTGCACATCGTAATTACGATGCTATGGCACGTAACTTAAAAGTACGCCTTAAGCGTGACCTAGCAGACTTACAAGCGCTTACGCTTGAAGAAATGCTTGATCAACGTTACAAACGTTTAATGTCGTTTGGTTATTGCTAAACACATTAATTGTTAAAAAAAGCCGCTTATGCGGCTTTTTTGCTTTAAAATGTTCAGAGTTTTTATATTAAAGTGCGGCCATATGCATACAACAGCAATTTATCAGCAATTAAAAAAATCACTAAATAGCTATATTGAGCAAGGTAACACTGTTTTTACTGTGGCGCTTTCTGGTGGTGTTGATTCTGTGGTGTTGCTGCATTTAATGCGTGCTTTAAGAGCCGATAACCCTGCAATTGATGTATCGGCTATTTATGTTCACCATGGCTTGAGCCAGTATGCCGATGACTGGCAACGCTTTTGCAAAAATGTATGTATTGAGCTTGATGTGCCTTTTAAAGTCGCAAAAGTTGTAATTGAGCAGCAGTCGCGTACGAGCCTTGAAGCCCAAGCTCGCGATGCACGTTACAAAGCACTTGATGAGCTAAGCCCACAAGGCAGCATTGTTTTATTGGGCCAACATTTAAACGACCAAGTAGAAACGTTTTTACTGCGCTTAAAGCGTGGCTCGGGTTTAAAAGGGCTTGGCGCCATGCACCAAGTGCGTTTGCTGCAAAGTGGCCGTGTATGTTTTAGGCCATTGTTAAACGTAAAGCGAAGCGATATAGAAGCGTTTGCGGCGCGCTTTAGTATTAACCACATAACTGATGACTCAAATACAGATGAAAGTTTTGACCGTAACTTTTTACGCTCAAAAATAGTACCTGTGTTAGCCGAGCGCTTTACTGGTTTTGAACAATGTACAGCACGAAGTATTGAGCTACTACAACAGCAGCAAACACTACTTGATGAGTACACTCAGCTTGATTTAAATAAGTGTATTAACGAGCACCAAGCACTGTGCATTAGCCAAATAAGTGAATACAGCTCAGCGCGTATTGCAAATATAGTACGTGCATGGCTTGCATTATTTACACAAGTCATGCCATCGCAAAAGCAGCTTGAGCAAATTATTAATCAAGCAATGTGCGCAAAAAAAGACGCACAAATGCGTATTGATTTGCTCGATGGGCAAATACGTCGCCATCAAGGTTATTTGTATTTTGTAACACCAAGCGAAGTATTAACTGATATTGAGCTGAATCATTCGCAGCTAAAACTTGCAGACGGGCGCTTATTAATTAAAAGCATTGGTTTTGGAGTAAGACCTCCACACTCAAATGAGCAAGTAATAGTGCGCTTTAATTGCAATAGCGCACGTATTAAACCATTTAAAAAGCCTGGTAGTAATACAGTTAAGCATTGGTTTAAAGATGCAAAAATAGCGCCGTGGCTACGCGCCAGTGTGCCACTTATTTTTTATAATGATGAATTAGTTCAAGTGGTTGGTTATTTTATAAGTGCTAAGCATGTTGATGAAAATGGTATTTTTTGGGAGTGTAAATAAATGAGTAAACAGCCGCATGTTGGCTTATCGTTAGTAACAAAAGCGCCAATGGGTATGCTAATAACAGCGCTTATTGCTGTTATCGCTAATGTTTTACTTGAGTTAAATATAGTTACGTTAGGTTATGCAGTCGCTGGTGGGATTGCATCTGCAGTACTTTTATTAGCTTATTGGTTAGGTAAAGGTGGATTGTTTTTTATTTTAGGCGTGAGCCTGCCACTGCTTTTAGTATTATTTACACCGCTTGCGACTATTACTGCATTACTTAATTTAATTAGCGGGTTCTTTTTTGGTTTTTGTGCTGCGTTGTTTATTTATAAATTGGTAAGTGCAAAGCCTAGCGGGGGAAGCTAGGCTTTTTTATTTAATGCAGTTAAGTAAAGGCTAATATGCTTTTGCGCAGTTTCTACCTGATGCCTTTGCTTTGTATAAACCTTTATCTGCTCGAGCAAATATCTCAGTTTCGCAATCTTGGCTGTTAGCTAAAGTAAAACCAATACTGGTTGTTACTTTATACTTAGACATTAATGGCGATTTTCTTACTAAGCACATTATACGCTCAGCAATCACTTTATTAGTTGTAAACTCAGGATCTTCAATAAGTAAAGCAAACTCATCACCACCAAATCTAAATACCGAATCAGTGCCGCGTATACTACTACACAGTACTTTTGAAAATTCTTTAAGTGTATCGTCACCAATTTTATGGCCGAAGTTGTCGTTAACTTGTTTAAAGTTATCTAAATCAAGCAACATTAAACTAAATGGACGTTGATAACGGCGACAGTTTTCAAGCTTTTGAAGTAAAAAGTCATTAAATTGACTACGATTATTTAAACCGGTTAACGCATCCTTTGTGGCAAGCTTTAGTACGCGACTATACATCATCGCATTACGAAGTGGATAAACCAGCGCAGTATGTAATGTATGTAATTTTTTCTCAATTGCGTGACCAAGCGGGAATTTACTAAAATAAATTAGCTGCCCTAAGTGGTCTTTATTAATCGCTAAATCAAAAATATAGGGTGTACTATTTGTATCACTTTGTGATGTTTGAGCAGTACCTAAAGTTGATTGAAACTGCAATCCAGAAAAATTGAGCAATTGTTTTGCAAATTTAGCGTAAATAGCCAGAACATCCTCGATCACTAAGCTTGTTTGTAGCTCTGCGACGAGTTCATGCGTTTCAGTTATTTCATTTGTAGGTGATTGTTCAGCCGAAAACGGCAAAAAATCACCGCGACCAGACACACGCTGCGTCAAAATATGGACGTTTTCCATTAAATTCTCCCCCGAGGGTGTTACTTTGCAATAACTAAGCTATTTTTGTGCCATATTTTAAAATTGCATGAAAAACATATGGTTGTTATATTTACTTACAAGCTACTAGTTTAATTTAAACGCGAGGCTGCATTTGCAAAGTATTAATGCTCAAATTTTTGGCTTATTAGTCGCGGCAGTTCTTTTTGTGTGGTTTTTTAAGCGCATTGGCTTGCCGCCTATTTTAGCGTACCTAGCAACGGGGGTTTTAGCCGGTAGTCATGGTATTGGCTGGCTTGCACAATCTCACGAAATAGAGTTTGTAGCTGAACTGGGTATTGTGTTTTTGTTATTTAGTTTAGGGCTAGAATTTTCTATTTCTCGGCTAATGGCAATGCGCAACCTAGTATTTGGTTTGGGCTCATTACAAGTAGGTATAACCAGTTTACTCTTCATTATTATTCTATATAGCTTAAACTTTTCATTACTCACCAGTTTTACCATCGGCACAATTATGGCACTTTCTTCAACCGCTGTGGTTGTTAAGCTATTAAAAGAAACGGGGGAGCTCAATCAGCGCCGTGGGCAATTAGCCGTTGGTGTACTGCTTTTTCAAGATATTGCTGTTGTTCCTCTATTAATAATACTTCCTTTATTTGCATCAAGTGACTCTCAAAGTATTGGCTGGGCTTTAGCGTTTGCCCTAAGTAAAGGCGCATTTGTATGTGTGCTTCTTTGGGCAATTGGTAAATGGGTATTGCCCATTGTGTTTAAAGAAATAGCGCAAGTACGAACCGATGAGTTATTTGTACTTACCACCATATTAGTCGCGTTGTTTGCAGGCTTTTTAACGTATATGTTTGGCTTGTCTATGGCGCTAGGTGCTTTTTTAGCCGGAATGATGTTAGGTGAGAGCCATTACAGGCATCAGTTAGAGGCCGATATACGCCCATTTCGCGATATTTTAATGGGGCTATTTTTTGTTACTGTAGGTATGCAGCTGGATATTTTATTTGTACTGGGGCATATCGTAATAATTATTGGCGCCTTGCTGGGTTTACTGGTATTAAAAATTGCAGTGGTAGCCTTTAGCGCGCGGCTAATGCATGAGCGAAACCAAGATTCACTCGCCTGTGGCATTATGCTGTGGCAAATGGGGGAGTTTGGCTTTGTACTTATTGCACTTGCTGGCCAGCATCAATTATTAAATTCAGAGCAAGCTTCATTTTTAATTGCCCTTGGTGTGCTTTCAATGGCATTTACCCCATTTTTGATTGATAAAACGCCATTTATTTTAAAGCGTTTAGGCATACTCGATCGCCCAAGTTTGGCGCTCGAGAGTGAGCCACAAAGTAGTACGCTTTATAGTGACCATGTTGTTATTTGTGGTTTTTCGCGAGTTGGGCAAACTATAGCGCGTTTTTTAAAGCCCGAAGCAATAGACTATGTTGCGATTGAAAGTAACCCAATTTTAGTACAAGAAGGCAAAGCGGCGGGTGAGCCTGTCATATTTGGCTATGTTAAACAAAAAGATATTTTAAAGTGCGCAGGAGTAGAGCGAGCTCGCTTGGTTATTATTACTTTTACAGAGTTTGATCACGCTCAAGTTGTGATTGATGCCATAAAGCAAATAGCACCCAATGTTAAAATACTCATTCGTACCCGTGACGATAGCCAGCTAGATTATTTAAAAGAGCTAGGTGTAACCGAAGTAGTACCTGAGTCGTTAGAGGCAAGCTTAATGCTCGTGTCGCATGTGTTGTCTATGTCGGGCGTACCGATGACGCGTATTGTGCGAAGAGTAAGTAAAGAGCGTCGTAATCGTTATCCGTTAATGCAAAGCTTTTATGCAGGCTATTTTAAAGATAACGAAGATACATCAAGTGACCGGTTAGAGTACTTACATGTGGTTGCTCTGCCTGATAAAGCTTATGCAGTTAATAAAACAATCGAAAATCTAAATTTAGAAAAGCGTCGGGTACTGGTAAAAGCGCTGCGCAGAGAAGGAGCCGAAATAGACACGCCATCAGCAAAAACAACCTTATTGGCTAATGACGTTTTAGTGTTACAAGGTAAACCAAGGCGTGTTGAGCGGGTAGAGCACTACCTGCTCGACGGAATAGAATAACGTTTCTGTTTGAGCTTAATCTAGTTCTAAAAACTTGCGTATCTCCGGTAATTTTTTCATACCGTCTTCATAACCAATTTGCATTAAATGCTGGGTGTAGCGTTTTTCAAACAATAGATAACTGGTTAAGCTCGATTGCGAATGTTTTTTAACACCTATGGTACGTAGCAATACTTTAATAGCCCAAGGCATATCGTCGTAATACTGCGCTGCAATAGCATTAAAGTTTTGCGATGGGTTAATTACAAAGGTATCTATTTGTTTAAGTTCTTGATGTTTGTCACGCGCGGGTAATAGCCCTAATGTTCGGTTAACACGAGCCAAACGCTCTAAATCCGATTGCATAGTGTCGGTAAATACACTGTCTAGTAAATGCCCCGCAACAGCAGAGAGTCCAGGATAATGTGGCGAATAACCCGGCGGGTGTAATTCTTTAGGTTGATCGACCCCAATAATAAATATTTTTTCAGCGCCTAAATGAATCGACGGACTCAGCGGAGAAAGTTGATGTATAGAGCCATCACCAAAGTAATGGTTATAAATATTTACACTTGGAAACACCATAGGAATGGCACTTGATGCCATTAAGTGCTCAACATTAATACGAGTTGCGCGGCCTTCGCGTTTAGCACGTTGCCACGATGTTTGCGTATTAGATTGAAAAAATGCAACCGAGTCACCCGTTGTATAACTTGAGGCTGTAATAGACAGCGCATCTAAATAATTACGGTGTAAATTGCGCTCAATGCGGTGTAAATCTAAAATCTCGTTTAATAAACTACGCAGAGGGCGATTATTTAGTAAGCTCGCTGGTGGGTGGTTAATATGCTCTGACTGAAAGCTCGTTAAGATATTGCGAGCAATATGGCCAAATACACTTAAAAAGTCACTTTTATAGACCATAGAGGTTGAAAAGTTTTTCCAAACTGATTCGAGCTTTCGTACAGCCAAATGCGCACAAGAAGCGTAACATGCCAATGCAGCTGAGTTAATAGCGCCAGCGGAGGTGCCATTTATTACTCTAAATGGCAATGGAGCAGTACGAGGCATACTATGAGCTAGCGCTTTTAGCACACCGACTTGATAAGCAGCTCGTGCGCCACCACCTGTAAGTAATAAGGCAGTTTTAGGTTTTTGTGGATCAACTTGCTTGATTTTCATATTGGTGGTTAAACTGTTCTACGTCTTTACTTTATTTATTAACTGTAAGTCTTTAAGCTAGAAGAATCAAAGGATAACTGCCCTAATACTTATTACATTATTTAATCACCCAATTTAGTAGGTAACTTACTTTGCTATAATTGTCGTATTATAAAATGTCATAGTATTTGTGTAAGAATGAATTTAATCCACTTAGCGTACTCTAAGTGATATCGCATTTTAATTTTTATGGAGTTCGTATGTCAGATAAACCAGAAGCATCAGATGTTCAAAAACGTCCACCTAATAACAATATTCTTTTCGCCGTTATTATTTTAATAGTCGTAGCATGTGCGGCCGCCTTCGTATTGCTCACACCAAGTGACGAGCAAGAAACACGCACTGAGGTAGAGCCCGTAGTTAAAGAGCAACCTATGATGGAGCTTAAACCCGAGAACGACCCAGTGGTAGACGCGCCATCTGTAATGCCAGCAAAACCAGCCGAGCTTGAAGTACCAGCACAAAGCCCGAGCGAGCCGGAGCCTGAAGTAGAGCCACTACCAACACTTAACGAAAGTGATGCAGTTGTGGTTGCTAAAATGGATGAGTACCTAAGCGACTCAGTAATGAGCCTAATGGTGACCGACGATGTAATTCGCCGTGGTGTTGTATTTGTAGATAACCTAGCTAAAGGTAAGGTAGCTAAAAAGCACACGCCTGTTGTACAGCCAGAAGAGAAATTTAGCGTTAATGAAGGGGATATCCTCACAATTAACCCTAACAGCTACGAGCGTTATACCCCGTATGTGAAAATATTTACCAGTATGAGTGCAGCGCAAGCCGTTCGCATGTACGAAGAGTACAAGCCACTTATAAATAATGCATACAGTGAAATTGGTTATGGAGATGATGAGTTTAATCAAACGCTAACCGATGCAATCGATTTATTACTTGATACGCCAGAGCCTGAAGGTGACTTGCCGTTACTTCGCGATTCAGTGACGTATCAGTATGCGTTTTCGGAGTGGGAGCAATTACCTGCTGCGCAAAAACAGCTTTTACGTATGGGTCCAGAAAACATGAAAAAAGTAAAAGCAGCACTTCGTAATATAAAAGCGCAGTTAGAGAACAATTAATACGCACTAAAACAGCTAAATACGTCGCGATTGTATATGAAGTATGCAATCGCACTTTCTTTTTAGATTATCCCTTGAATAACAGAGCAAAAGTAGAGATAATCCTTCCCGCGCCAACCAAGGCCCTCAATGGTAGTCTTATTGGTCCTCTCGCAACACTAGCAGGCGAACCTGGTCAGGCCCGGAAGGGAGCAGCCACAGTTTGTGACGTGTGTGCCGAGATGTGGCTGGTAAGACTGCCACCCAAATTCCTCATTTGGGTGTTGTTTGAAGTATAAGTTGACATATTTGTACTAAAAGATGGCATAAATTGGAAGTATAAGGTGGCATAGTCTAGTATTTAACCAAATGGTTAGATGGTTGACTCACATGTACAGAAGAAAACTCAAACACTCCCGTGTTAAAAACCTCCATAAATTTGCTAGTCACAAAAATAAATCTACCTGTTTAGTTGAATCCTCTTTAGAGTTTGATGCCTGTTTCCATTTTGAATTTTCACCATCAATAGCCGCATTTGAAGCACAACCACTAGGTTACGAATATGAGTTTGATAACCGTATTTGCCGTTACACACCTGACTTTTTACTTACCCACACAGACGGCACGCAAAAATTTATTGAAGTAAAACCACAAAGCAAAATTGCCGATGAAGACTTTCGTGCACGATTTGTTGACAAGTCGGATAATAACCCTAATTTCATTCACCTAATGCAATGGGGCGTTTAAATTACACTACTTTAAATAGAGTTAAACGACCTTCTTATACGATGCAAACAAACTGGTTGCTGAGTACAACAGCAGCGGTAGTCTATTACGTCGTTATGTTCATGGTATAGGTGAAGACGACCCACTGGTGTGGTACGAAAGTAGTGGCACAGGTAACAAGCGCTATTTACACGCAGATGAGCGCGGCTCAATTATTAGTGAAACGAATGGTTCAGGTTCAATAATAGCAACACATAAGTATGGCCCATTTGGAGAGCCGATTAATACCAGCTCATCGCGTTTCCGTTACACAGGGCAAATCTTAATCCCAGGTACTAAGCTTTATCACTACAAAGCACGGGTTTACCACCATGAATTAGGGCGTTTTATGCAGACTGACCCCATAGGCTACGAAGACGGCATGAACTGGTACGCGTATGTGGGAAATGATCCAGTCAATGCTACGGATCTAACGGGAAAAAACTCTTATAATCCGAAATCATTGATGATTACCCCTGAACAAAACAGAGCTTTAAGACAAGCAACAACTGTAAGTGCGGGACCTGCTATCGGAGCGAAGATTGGCATAAAAACACCCAATGCTACAGCAAAGTTTGGTGGCGAAGCTTCTATGACTGTTCAAAATGGGGACCACGGTACTGAAAATGTTACAACAATTGAAGTGTTAGCCAATATAGATTCAAATGTTGCTAGTGCTAAAGCGCAGCTATTTAAGGTAGAAGAAAAATCCGATAGTCGTACAGGTGTGCCTAAAGTGACTTCTGTCACTAAAGAAGGACCTAAGTTAACAGGGCAAATAAAATCAGGGAATGTATCCTTGAACAATGAAAATAAATTAAAAGTTGAAGTTACTTTAGGGTTTTTTAAAGTGCCGGCAGAAGTTAACTTGGATAAACTAAATGAAAAACACTAACTTTTCGGTGAAAAATGTCGGCTCACTATGGCGCAATTCTATAATTTTATTTGTTTTAGCAGTTTTAGCAGTTTTAACGTTTCTAGTTACGGCGTCAGTGTTTGATGAGTGCTACAGAATACTACACTTGGCTGTATACGTAACGCAAATTGGGGCATTTATAGCTCTTTTGATTATGCCCTTAGTAGCTAGCGTTATTAGGAAAAAAAGCTTTTTTATAACAGTTTTAGTCTTAATTTTATTTAATGCTATAGGGAGTATTTTTCTGTATTTCTATTTTAGAAAAGAAATGAAGCAGTAGAACAATCGGGGTCAGTTTTTGCATTTTTTTGCCTGAAGTGTTCTGCCAGTAAGTTTGGCTGCTGGTACTTTTGAGGACAGGCATGAAGAAACTATTACATTTACAGTTGTAGATGAGAATGGCGTAAAAGAGTCTATTACCACAACAGCAGAACATCCATTTTATGTAGATAACCTTGGGTTGTTAGCGGCTGGTGATATTGAAGTAGGCACTATTGTTTCTGGACCAAAGTTTGAAAACGATATTACTATTGCGCCTATACATGCTAACGAAGAACCACAATATGCTTATAATTTTACTGTAGACATTGATCACACATATTTCGTTGGTAAGACGAATATGTGGGTACACAATGTCTGTGACTTTTCGAAGGTTCCCAAGACTCCAACAGGAAGAGGCTCTGGTGCTCCCAGTGACAGAGATCCTAAAAGAACATACTCTAGGGGGAAAACTAATGAAATGTTGCAAGATCAAGGTGGCAAATATGCTGGTTGTGGAGAGACTAAACCTTTAAGTGAAATCGATGGTCACCATAAACAGCGTCACGCAGATGGTGGCCCAACAACTAAAGAAAATGGTGCTGCACTTTGCAAAGACCGTCATAAAGAAGTACATGCGAAAGAGAAGTAGATTAAATGAATGAAAATGATGCATTAAATACGATAGGTAATGCTATCAATAGTCACGGCTATTTTGTGTATACCACAAGTGGGGGAAGTTCACCGCGCTTTTTATATACCATAGGGCTGCATGAAAAACTTGGTGTGGAGCTACTTTTTGCCGGGGGAGCTTATTTTTCGGCTCAATTAGCCAAAAATATAGTAGATTGTGCAGCGAAATACTTGATGAAGAATCCTAGCGCATCCTCATTTAATGTGGAAAACATAAGTGGAAGCTTTGAACTGAAAAGAGCAGGAGAATCTTGGTCTAACAATTTGCCATTAGGTGCCATCGACTATTATAAAGCAGATAAAATTTGTTTGATGCAGATAATACCACCAAAGCAATTAATGACAATCGATGTTCCGAATTGTGATTTACCTATGAACGACACAAATAATAGAGTGTGGTCTTGGTTTGATCGTAGTTACTCAAGTGGGTTACCTAAAAATTGTTCAGCAGTGACAAATTTAGAGGCCCTAAAGGGAGCCGCTGTAACTGAGGCAATGAGGTGGGAAGTTGATCAATGGGAGCTATTTTCAGGGGCAGGTCCGGATGTGAAAAAAGAGGATACAAGAGTCGTTCCGCTGAGTACACTTGTATTGTATGACTCCACATTAGATCTGGTAATGAAGCTTGAAGAAGGAAAAGGGCTTTGGCGCAACGAGGATATGATGTGGAACAAATGGAACTAATTTAAATAGTAACCAATTAAATCATTTGAATCCAAAGCCTCACTAGCCGAGGCTTTTTTAATGCATCTATCTATACGCAATGTAATAGCCGGTTTGTATATAAAAGGAATTAACATGATGATGGAGAAACTGCATTAAACTATGCCGAAACAGGATCATTAAGTTTAGGTAGCGCGGTGACTGATGCTGCTTTAGGAATTGTAAACCCGATTAAAACATTACAAAAAGCAAAGCGTCTAGCTAAAATTATTAAGGCAAACTCAAAAGGTGATTCAGCGGCTAAGAGCGTCAGTCGTTCATGTTGTTTTGTCGCTGGAACTCAAGTCCTAACAGAAGACGGCTATAAAAATATAGAAGGTGTTAAACTAGGCGAAAAGCTCTGGGCAAAGAACACAGACACGGGTGAACAAGAATGGAAGCCAGTTACCAAAATCTTCGTTGAACCAGATCGCGGTATCTTCGAAATCAAGTTGGTTGGAGAGGTGGGGGGTGAGCAAAAAATTGAGGCTACTGATAACCACCCCTTCTATGTAGTTGGAAAAGGATGGAAGCAGACTATTGAGTTAGAAGTTGGCGATCTCATTGAAACTGACGGTCACAGTTCTATGAAAGTAGTTAGCGTCACCGATGAACAACGCCTTGATTTAACCTATAACTTTACTGTTGCTGATTTTCATACTTATTATGTTACGAAGAAAAACGTGTTGGTTCACAATTGTCCTACAGGAACTTATGTGAATAAGCACGAGTCGGGAAAAGTGTACGTTGGTAAAGGTGATGCTGAACGAGCAGCTATTTCAGCGAAGAGGGTTGAGAAACAAACAGATGATGCTCACGTTAGTACTCAAACTCAATCTGCTGCATCTGATAGGGATTCATTTAAGCAAGAATCTGGGTTGATCGATCAGTATGGCGGGGTAAAAAGTGACAAGAATCACAATGCTATTGAATCTCCGGGTAAGAAGTACAGAAAGCAAAATGGGGAGCTATGATGGAAGAATTTCCAAATGATGATGATGGAAGAACCCTAAAGGAGCTTGCTCAATATGGGATAAAAAAAGGAAGTAAAATTGATATCGAACTTTATTGCTATGCCAAGAACTTAAATACTGCAAAGAGTATATGTGATGAAAAGTTTATTTCTGATAACTATGAAACGGATATATTTGAGAATGAAGAAGCAGTTAGCTCCCTTGAAAGGATCTCTGTATATTTCAAAAGAAATGTAATTTTAAACTATGAAAATGTCATCAATGAGCAGTTAGAGCTTAACCGGATTCTTTCTGAGTTTGGAACTAAATGTGATGGGTGGGGTGCATTAATAGACAGCCCTCAATAGTTAAAAGTTGAATCCAAAGCCTCGCTAGCAGGGGCTAGGATTCAACCAAACTAGCATTATTTGCTCTCAACTCAAAGCCAGCGTAAGCTTAATGCCGATCAGTTAAGAAATACTTAACGATCCATTGACCGATCTTCTGGTTAGTTTATAAAGGTTTCTGAATTTATTCAGGAGCCTTTTATTTTGCAACTTACTACCGCCCTTTCTCTAGCTATAAATTTAAACTAGACATCCACTCAAATTTTTTTCACTTTTACGCTCAAAGTACTACGCTTTATTTAGTGTAAAAAACAAGCAGGATGTCTTATGGCTATCGCAAGAAAACGTCAAGTAAGTTTGGCAGATACAAAGTACTACCACTGTATTTCACGTTGCGTGCGCCGTGCATTTTTATGTGGAGAAGACCATTTTACTGGTCAATCCTACGAGCACCGCAGGGGCTGGGTTGAAGATAAACTGTTAGAGTTAGCCAAGGTATTTTGTATTGACGTGTGCGCTTATGCAGTCATGAGTAACCACACTCATTTAGTGCTGTATGTAGATGATAAAAAAGCGGAACGGCTAAATGATAAAGCGATTGTTATTCGCTGGCACAAGCTGTGAAAAGTCGGCAGGGTCACCCATTAGAAAGTTCCGGTCAAGCAGACAGCTATGTTTTCTTGATCTTTTTATTCAAAAAAACCAAGTGTTGTTATTTTTTAAACTCACTTTAAATATGACTATACATCCAGTAATGACGCCGATTGGTGTGAATATTCACTGTGTCTTGAATAAATAACGCCATATAATTTAGGTAGTAAGCATCATTGAGGATTAGTTAGGCCTTTGGCTTTCCCCTCAGTCATCGTTCAGTGCCAATGAAACTAATGGGGTATTGACTGTTGCCCTTGGTAAGCTTTAACCGGCAACTTAAAAAGTTATGATGGTTGGCGCTATAACTACAATGCACATAACCGTTTAACGTCTGCGTCTAAGTCAGGTACCAGCTTAGCGCTTGGCTATGATGCGACGGGACGATTAAATTACTCAACACTCAATGGCACTAAAACGACCTTCTTATATGATGCAAACGAACTGGTTGCGGAATACAACAGCAGCGGTAGTCTATTACGTCGCTATGTTCATGGTATAGGCGAAGATGACCCGCTAGTGTGGTACGAAGGTAGTGGCACAGGTAACAAGCGTTATTTACACGCAGATGAGCGCGGCTCAATTATTAGTGAAACGAATGGCTCAGGTTCAATAATAGCAACACATAAATATGGCCCATTCGGTGAGCCGATTAATACCAGCTCATCGCGTTTCCGTTACACTGGGCAAATCTTAATCCCAGGTACTAAGCTTTATCACTACAAAGCACGGGTTTACAATCCGAAGCTCGGCCGCTTTATGCAGACCGACCCCATCGGCTACAAAGACGGCATGAACTGGTATGCCTATGTGGGGAATGATCCAATTAATGCGACGGATCCGACGGGTGAGTGGGGGTTAGTCGGTTTTATTGCAGGAGTCAGTTTAGAGGTTGCAAGACAAGCTATTACAGGTGAGTTAAAGGCAGATTTTAATAGTGTCGCGAAAATTGGAGTTGCAGGTTTAGCTGGTGCTGCTGGTGCTGGTCTTGGTAGAGGTATTGCCTCTTTAACTTCTAGCATTGCGCTAAAGGCTGGGGCTAATGCGTATGGTGGTGCATTAATAGGTACTTCTTCGACGGTAGCGAATAATGCTATTGATGGTAAAGAATTAGACTCGGGAATTTTGAAGGGAGCTGCTCTCGGTGCAATTGGTGCTGTTGCAGGCAGCGTTAGTGGGGATGCTGTTGATGCTGTGGTTGGAGCAGCAAAAGGTACATCATCATTCGCTCAAAAACAAATCTCTTCCCACATCAATTCTACAACTGGTAGCGCCTTGGGAGCTACAGTTAAATCAGAGTCAGTTGGAATAGGTGAAGCTATGGGTAACGTTATTAGTAATTCTGGCGGGGCTGTTGAGTGTGCAGGAAACAAGTCATGTTAAATAGAGTTAAAGAAGCTTTTTTCAAGATTGTATTATTATCCCCTAATGGATTCGCAATCTTAATGGTGTCAATGATAATGGAAGTGGTATATAGGCTTCTAGTTAAGCTTTCTCTTGCTAAAACAGGAATAGAGTTGTTATTAATCTCATTCGGCTTGTTAAGTTACTTTTTGGCTATTATTTTTCGTGTTGTTTCAGATAAATTTAAGCAACGATAGATAAATAGCTGGATTAGCCTTTGAGGTAAGGGATCTTGAAAATTGAAATTTCCAACAACAAGCCTTAACCTTCATTAGCCCGGTCTTGTGCCGGGCTTTTCTTTGCCTGAAGCGATCAGTTTCACCAACAGCTCGATCAGCATTTGCCTGCAGAAGTATTCGGTGTGCGCCAGAAGGGTGCGCAAATTTGTCCAGCGCCGCCACCGAACGCTACCCAAAAATACATAAGTTTAGACACTAACGAAGTCTAAACTAGTTTTTAAATTCAAAGCCCCTCTCGCTGAGATCAGCTTGGGGCTTTGTTTTTCTGGCTAATCTAAGATGACAGTAAAAATGGTTAATGTTTATTCAAATCTGGCATCAGGCGATGGGCTGTTTTATTTCCGGGTTTGAAACTCCTCGAAGGTATATTAACTAAATGGCAGTTATACAGAATCTGTTACAGGCTCAATAAACTCTACCAAATAGTCACTTTATATCATTTTACGCTTCAATTTTATGCCAACTTACACTTCATTTGTGTCGTTGTAGCTCAATGAAATCAAATGTAGCTATGTCAACTTACACTTCAAACAACATTGGGTGTTGTTTGAAGTATAAGTTGACATATTTGTACTAAAAAATTGCATAAACCAGAAGCATAAGATGACATAATTTAGTATTAACCAAATTGTTAAATGGCTCACTCACATTTGCACTTCGGCTTTTTGCCTTTTCCAATAACTTGATAAAGGCTACCACTGACTGTTTTGATTAGCTGGTTCTGAGGTGATATTTCCACTATTCTTGATGTGCTAATATAATCGTTCGTTGCGAATCGGTACGTCATGTCATCGACATAGATATCCTATAAAATTTATCCAATCATTTTCTTCACCATCAAAAATTGAAACTTAACAGTGTTTAAGTCTTAATGAGAAATATCTATTTCTACTAAATTAATCGGAATTTTTTAGCATTAAAAAACTGGCTTTGGTATCAGGAGCTTTTAATTTAAGAAAACCAGTCGCTTTATGCCATTTTATGATTCAACTCTATGTCAACTTACGCTTCACTTTTGTCGCTGTGGAGCAATAAAACCGAGTTTGGTTATGCCAACTTATACTTCAAGCAACATTGGGTGTATATCGCTAACTCCTTAATTTTTATATTTTTTCACTAAATTAATCCATAATACCTAATAGTTTCCAGCTCCTTTTCTCGCTAGACAACTTTTAACTTGTACGCAATAATGTAGCAATTATATTAATTTAACACTGCGTGTTAACAAAGTACTCTAGGGTTGAAGTAATGCCTCAAAGAAGTAAGTGGACACTCGCTGTTTTATTAGGGTTGCTAGGGGGTTTAGTTAACCTCTCGCCGTTATATTTTTTCGACAGTTCTGAGTTTTTATTTGGGCAAGTATTTGTATTATGTAGCTTAGTGTTTATTGGGCTGCGTTATGCGTGCTTAAGCCTTGCGATCGTATCTGGCTTTTTACTTTATAGGTGGGGGCATTGCTGGCCGAGTATTGTTTATTTACTCGAGCTTTTTTGGCTTTACACTTTTTGTTTACGCCGCTCTAAACCCATACTCCCTCTTGGTACTGTTTTTTGGCTGCTAGTTGGTTTACCTATAATTTGGGGAATAGGGCAGTTTCTTATTGGTCTGCCATGGTTAACGCTAGTTGTTGCAATATCAAAGTACCTCATAAATGCGTTAATTAGCTTAGCTTTAGTTGATTTATTTAGTGTATTTGTACCCCACGCCAGCCATGCCTATCAGGGCAGGCCTCTTGCTCGCATTCTTAGCTATGTTGTAAGTGTTATTATTATATTAGTTATACTGCTTACCAGTGTAATTTTAGTGAACGATCACCACTCTCGGTTAGAGTATGAGGTAGACGCCCAACTTGAAGAAAAAGCCAAATATATAAGCACTCAATTAAGTGATTATTTAACGTTTCATAAAAATGCCATTGTAATGAGTAGCGACGCCATAAGCGCGGGCACAGATAGTGAGCAGCAGTTAAAAAGGCTAATGAATCTATTTCCAGGGTTTGCTACAAGCTTGTATGCAAACCCTAGCGGCTACGTCGAAATAACGTCGCCTAATAACCTTATAGCGGGGCTAACTAAGGCGCAGCGTAATGTCACTGATCGCGAGTACTTTAATCAGGCTAAGCAATATCCTCTTGGTTATAGCGGTGGTGTGTTTCAAGGGCGAGGGCTTGGCAATGAAGCCATTGTTGCGCTGTCGGCACCTATTTATCGTGATGGTGAGTTTTTCGGCGTAGTAGAGGGGTCGTTAAAGCTTGGACGATTAGAGCAGTTTATTCCTAATTTATTTGAAAATACTGGCGAGTTAGTTGTACTGGATGATAAACAAAAAGTGGTTTTTAGCTCGCTTGAGCAGTTTAAAATATTAACCGACTTTAACGAAGATGGTTTTAATGCGCGTAATATGGGCGATAAAAATTTATTTCGCTCCAATAATAATGAGGTTTACCATAGTTCTAGATATGTTAATCCGCAGAGCAAATGGCAAGTAATCACTTTTTATAATCGTAAACATTTGAGTATGGCTGTAGCCAAAGCATGGCTGCCAAGTATCTTGCTAGGCGCTATGCTAATTATTATGGTGGTGCTGTTTGTACGCCAACTTGCAAACTTATTAGTGCAGCCAATTAGTGGTTTAACTAATTTAATGCAAAGCTTTAATAAATCAAAAAAACATACTTTTAATACAGATTCAAGTTGGCAAGAAGTATTGCAACTACAACAGCAGTTTGAAATGCTAGCCACTGCGCTGCAGCATTCAATAGAAAACCTGCAAGCTTCAAATATAAAAAACCAAGACCTAAACAAACAACTCAGTGAGTTTAACCAGCAGCTAGAAAAACAAGTTGCTGAGCAAACTAACAAGCTTAAGCAAGCAGTAGAGCGTGCTAATTTAGCTAATGTGGCTAAATCGCAGTTTTTAGCAAATATGAGTCATGAACTACGCACCCCAATGAACGGTATTTTGGGCATGGGTGAAGTATTGCTGCGTGATAGTTCGTTAACCGACGAGCAAAGAGATCTTTTAGATACGCAACAAAAAAGTGCTCAAAACTTATTAAAAATCTTAAACGATATTTTAGATTTTTCTAAAATTGAGGCTAATGCAATGCAAATTAGCCCGCGCCCAACAAACTTAGCGCCGTTTATCGAAAATATTAAATCGTTGTTTTCACCCATTGTAAGCTCTGACGATGTGCAGTTTATAGTTCAGTGTAGTAACACCTTGCCAGATTGTATTAACGTAGATGATTTACGCTTAAGCCAAGTTATTATTAATTTATTATCTAACGCGTATAAGTTTACTGAGCGCGGGTTTGTGCGTTTATCGTTTGATTACAGTGGCCAGCAATTATTTGTGAGTGTGTCTGATAGCGGCATAGGCATAGAAAAAGATCAGCAATCGTTATTGTTTAGTGAGTTTACTCAAGCTGATGTAGGTGTTGCGCGTAAATATGGCGGTACCGGGCTAGGTTTGGCCATTAGCCAAGGGTTAATTAAAAAAATGCAGGGTGAAATATCTTTAAATAGTGAACCCGGTAAAGGCAGCATGCTCAAGTTTTACATTAATGCGCCTAAAGCTGAGTTTATAGAGCCCACAGCCGCAGTAAAGTCGCAATCAGTACCTGATCTTGGTAGCAAAAAATTACTATTGGTAGAAGACAACCCCATAAACCGCCAAGTAATTGCAAAAATGTTAGAGCCAACTCATATACAACTTACAATGGCTAACGATGGAATTGAAGCGTTAAAAGTGCTTAAGGGTAACACCTTTGACTTAATTTTAATGGATTGCCAAATGCCAAATATGGATGGTTACGAATGTACACAAACAATACGTGCTAACGAAGCAAACACTAAGGCACATGTGCCCATTATTGCAATTACCGCTAATGCCTACGAAGACGATAAACAGCGCTGTTTAAGTGTGGGCATGGACGATTTTGTATCTAAACCTGTAAATACACAAGGTTTGTACGAAGTAATCGCGAGGGTGATAAACGCGCACTAGCTTAGCGTTTATCACCACAACAAATTTTAGATAAAATCGAGCGTAAGTAATAAGCGTTGCTCGTTTGCAGCCACCGCTGGTGAGCGATGTACAAGCCCTGCACCTTCGTTTTCATCCCAGTACTCGCCTTTAAGCAGGGCAACATCACCTTGCTTGAGTTGATTAATATTATTTAGGCTTTTAAATAAGCCAGACTCTTCATCGGGTTTACCTAAATTACCAGTACCTAGCTTTGAGCGGTTTACATCGCTGTGATTTAACCACTGCGTAGCAACACCTTGATAGGTAGTAACTAGCCGGCACGGAATTTTGTCTACATGAAAACGCGGGCACATGGGTTTATCTAATATTTTTAGCCTTAAACCGGCGCGTTTTAAATCAAACAGGCAGCAAAACATTTCAACCAACAGTGCGATATCTTCACACAGCGCTTTAACTTCATCGCGGTTATTATCTTCTGGCTTAAGCGTTTTTATTAATTGATCAAACGCATCATCGGGCGATACCGCAAGCTCTAGTGGCTTTAAAGCATTTGCGCTAATGAGAGTATTAACTGCATTTGTTAATGTTTGCTCAAGGTCTCTTTGCCAAATAACAATGTTAGTGTCTTGGTTATAAATTTGTGGCAATACATCGGCGTCACACTCTTTAGCTGCTTTTCGGTACAGCGGTTCCGCAGGCTTTATTTGCGCAGTTATTGGGGCTAGGGCATTCATTACTCTTCCTCCCAAATAGGAAACGGGTCGTTATAGGTTCTCCAAAAGTCCTTACCCTTAAGTACCGCATCTTCTGGTAGTAGGCAGTCATCAAGCGCTTTAATCATCGCTTGTTTATTTAATGATTGACCAATAAACACAAGCTCTTGGCGCATGTCACCAAAGGGTTCTACCCATTTATTATTTATGTCAGCAAGCAGTTCAGGCTCTGTAGGCCAGTCTTTTTGGGGGATGGCTTTAAAAAACATACCAGCAAATCCGTAATGAGCTATACCGCCTGCTTGGCTCCACTGCGCGCAAAATAAAGGGCGTGTTGCTAACCAAAAATAACCTTTTGAGCGAATAAGTTTGCCAAATTGTTCGGTGCTATGAAGAAAGTTATAAAACTTTTCTGGGTCAAATGGGCGGCGCGCAGTGTAATTAAAGCTGCTAATTCCATACTCTTCAGTCTCGGGAATATGTTCACCACGCATTTCCTTAAGCCACCCCGGTGCTTGTTGGGCACGTTCAAAATTAAATAAACCGGTGTTTAGCACTTCGTTAATATTAATATGGCCGTTTGAAACAGGAATAATGTTAGCTTGAGTATTAAGCGTATTTAAAATGGCAGTGAGTTTATTTAATTCATCGTTTGTAATTAAATCAGTTTTACTAATTAAAATAACATCGGCAAATTCAACTTGGTCAACAAGTAAGTCGGCTACGCTTCGCTCGTCGTCTTTACCTAACGATTCGCCAGTATCTTGTAAGTCGTTTGCTTGTTCGTAGTCGTTTAAAAAGTTAACGGCATCAACCACCGTTACCATAGTATCAAGGGTGGCAATATCACCCAGTGATACGCCATTTTCATCGGCAAATGTGAAGGTTTCGGCTACAGGTAATGGCTCAGAAATACCGGTTGATTCAATAACGAGGTAATCAAAACGCCCATCTTTGGCAAGTTTGCCCACTTCAACAAGTAAGTCTTCTCGTAGGGTGCAGCAAATACAACCGTTGCTCATTTCAACGAGCTTTTCGTTACTGTGATTGAGCGATACATCGTTTTTAATAGTGGCTGCATCGATATTTATATCGCTCATATCGTTAACTATAACAGCCACTTTTTTACCTTGCCTGTTATTAAGAATATGGCTAAGTACAGTGGTTTTACCAGCCCCCAAAAAACCTGATAACACTGTGACGGGCAGTTTATTTATCATTTAATAATCTTACTAAATTACAATTAAAGGTATGTTATATTATATCAATTTTGTATTCCAGTAATGCTAATTAATTTTTTTAATGCTGAGCTGCAAATTTAGTGTGTTACTCAAAAACTCTTCATTCGAAAAATAAGGATGAATATGAAATTATTTACATTGCACATGTTAATGATAGTCGTTATCATTCGCAGTGTTTTATAAACCTCTTCTTTGGATCAATATGTTTAACCAAAAATATTTGGCGCTCAGTATTGCTGCGTCTTTTTCTGCTTTTTCTAATGTGGCATTTGCCGAGCAAAATAACGATATTGAAAAAATAGAAGTAACTGGCCGTGCCCAGCAATTTTACCTAGAAACCGAAAGTAAAATTGGTAGCAAAACTAATTTAGATCTTATTAAGCTTCCGCAATCTGCGCAGGTATTAACCGAGCAACTTATTATTGACCAAGCAGCGCGCGACATTACCGATTTATACCGCTCAATTGCGGGTGTGAGTGAATACAGCTACTCAGGTGTAACTTTTCGTGGTTTTAGAGATGACGCCAATGTATTTTATGATGGTGTGCGTGGCGACCCATATTCGGGATTTGGTGTACCGCAGTTATTTAATGTTGAACGTGTTGAAGTATTAAAAGGGCCTGCCTCTGCTTTGTATGGCGGTGGCGAACCTGGTGGGATGATTAATTACGTAACCAAAAAGCCAAGCTACACACAAAAACGCGAACTAAAGCTTACTTTGGGTAACTACAACACCCGTGGTGCATCACTTGATATGACAGGTGGTTTAAGCGATACAATGGCTTATAGATTGGGTGGTTACTATGAAGAGCAAGACAGCTTTCGTAACAATGCAGACTCAAAAAACACCGAGCTGACAGGCGGATTGTTATTTGATTTAACAGATTCAACAACCTTAACCACAAGTGTTGACTACATTAAACAAGACCTAGGCGGAAACCGCTTACGTGGCGTACCGGTAGATGACAACGGTAACTTTTTAGTTGACCCAAGTTATAACGCGAATGAGTCGTTTGATTATCAAAATATGGAAGCTTTGGTGCTTCAAGCAGAACTTAGCCATTATTTTAATGATGATTTTTCGTTAAGTACTACGTTTCGTTACATGGATAACGAGCGAGACCAAGCCTACCATGAGTCGCAAAGCTGGGTAGATGTAAACGGTGATGGCGTTGCCAATATTGACGATGAAACGATTAAGCGTGAATACCGTAAGCAATTTCGTGCCAATAAAGAGGCAAGTGTAACCACCGACTTTGTTTATAACTTTGGACAAGGACAATTAACCCATCAGTTTTTATTTGGTGGTGATTACCACACCGTTGATACCGAATATGACTACTTTCGCGCCCGATATGAGGCCGATGGCGTCGCTAATTTAAATATTTTTAATTTAAACTACGGTGAAACCGATCCAAGTACTTATAACCTTACCGACATGAACCGCGATGGCGTAGATACCGACCGATTTGGTGTATACGCGCAAGACGTAATTAGCATAGGCGAGCAGTGGACAATAATTGCAGGTTTGCGCTATGACCATTTTAAAGAGTTTAATCAAGAAACAGGTTTTAGTTACTCAGATAACGATATAACGCCGCGCGTTGCTGTTACTTATCAGCCAGTAGAAAACACATCGGTATATATTAATTACTCAGAGAGCTTTAACCCTACATCATCAGCCGACCAAGAAGATGTAGAAGGCGAAGGTAATTTAGAACCAGAAACCGGTAAGCAAACCGAGCTGGGTATGAAAAACCAATGGCTCGACGGCAAAATAATGAGCACCTTTGCAATTTACCAAATTAATAAAGAAAACGTGGTAATGAGCAACCCTGACGATACGGGAGCGGGGGATGGCATTGCTGCACTTTTAAATATAGGTGAAGTAGAAAGCCGAGGATTTGAAACAACTTTAGTCGGCGATTTATCAGCGCACTGGACCGTAACGGCTAACTACGCTTACAACGATACGCAAGTGGTAGACGGCGTAACGGGTGATACGCTTTCAAATACATTTGGAGACGGTTCGCGCTTTGCTAATGCACCACGCCACCAGGCAGGTTTATGGACTCGCTACGCTATCGATTCAATTGACTCATCAATTGCATTTGGTGCAAATTACGTAAGTGAGCAACTGAGTACTAGTGGTCAAAAAGTAAAACCATTTACTGTATTTGACATGAGCTGGACGAGTCGCTTTGACGACGTATTGCTGAGTGTAAATATTAATAACCTATTTGATAAAGAATACGCGGTTAGTGGATTTAGTGAACGAAACGGCCACTTTCCTGGCAGCCCTCGTGAAATTATTGGGCAAATAACCTACAAGTTTTAATACTTATTAGCGCGAGAGTTACTCGCGCTTTGTTTTACGTATCGCCTTGCACCTTTTTATCACTATTAAATTTAGCGGCTTCTTGAGTCGTGTTAATAGCCGTAATAGGGAAGGGGATTACAATACCTTCTTTTTTATAGCGTTTATGCAGGGCTTTTATAAAAGCAGATTTAACCCAAAAGCGATTAAAGTATTCTTTAGCTCTAAGCATTACCGTAAAGTTAATGCTTGATCTATCAAAGGTATGAAAAACCACAAAGGTATTGTAATCATCAACGCCCCATTCGTGTGAAATAAGTATTTCACGAGCCACTTCAAGTGTTACTTGTTCAACAAATTCTAAATCTGAGCTGTAATGAACGCTTACATCAACAGGTACACTCAGCTCTTTTTCAGGGTAAAAGTAATTAATAATACGCGATTTAGATAATTGGCTATTAGGTATAATAATCATATTGTTAGGTAGCATTTTAACCCATGTAGATCGCCAGCCTATATGATCAACAAAGCCTTGCTCCTTAGATTCAAGCTCAATAAAATCACCCACCCTTATAGGTTTATCTATTACTAGCTGCACGCCAGAAAAAAAGTTTTCGAGGGTAGGTTGCAAAGCAAGAGCAACAGCCAGTGATGTAATACCTAACGAGGCAATAATGGGCGTAATAGAAATACCTAACGTGCCCATTAATACCAGTAATCCCACTGACGATAATGTAACGCGTATCACGCCTTTAATTATGCTTTTTGAATTAAAAACCACGGCAGATTGTTTACCATAGTAATTAATAGTGCCAATAATAAAGCGGTCTAAAAACATAATAAGTGCCAGTAGAGCTAGTACAATATTAATGCTATTAAAAGGAATTTGTTGAGAAATAGAAGTACTAATAATGAAGGTGTCGTGCTCTAAAATGGTGAGTAGCACAATAATTGTGCACAGTGTTAGCGGCTTAGATATTGACTCTATTAGTAAAGTATCGAATATAAATTTGGTTTTTGAAGTCCATTTTTTTAGCCAGTACATTACAAAAAAACGAACTAAAAACAGTAGTATAGCTATAAGTAAAAGGGAGGACGCTGCGCCTAACCAAGGTGTGCTGTTAGAAAATTCCAGCGCTTTATTTAGCATAACTTAAGCCTGTTCAATATAGTTTTATATATATTGCAGCAAGTTATGTACCTTTGTTTGGGTAAAAGTAGCTGCCGAGTTTAGTCGGCAGCAAATATTATACTTTTTTGGCTAACCACATACCGCCTAGCACGGCTGCAAAAAATAATAAAAACTCCATTTTAAGAGACACCAATTGAACCAAACCCGGGCCTGGGCATATACCACTTAAACCCCAGCCTAAACCAAAAAGTACCGAGCCGATAATTAAGCGCGCATCAATTTTTTTTAAATCACTTAAATTAAACGTTCCTGAAAGAAGTGGCTTCTCTTTTTTTGCAACCCATAACCATGTAAGCATCATTATTAGCATGGCAACAGCCATCACTATAATTAAGCTTGCGTCCCATTGGTTTCCATAAGTAAGAAAGTTAATCACTTTAGCGGGGTTTGTCATCCCGCTAATAATAAGTCCTAAGCCAAATATAAAGCCTATAACAACCATCATAATTGCTTTCATTATTTATCCTACAAGGTTTGCTGTAATGAAGGCGACAAGCATAAATGTGCATGTTGCAACCCAAGAGCGAGTAGAAAAGCGCGACATGCCGCACACACCATGGCCACTTGTGCACCCATTAGCTAACGTTGTACCAGCGCCAACTAAAAGCCCTGCAACAACAATAAGCCAAGGCGGTAATTGCAATTCACCTTCTAATAAAGATGGCGCAAATACCCTTACAGCCACTCCTGCCAACAACAACCCTAAAATAAAGTATAACTGCCAACGAGAGTCTGAATTTGCTTTAGCGAATACAGACTTAACAATGCCTGATATGCCCGCAATTTTTCCGTATAAAACCAGTAATAACGTACACGCTATACCTATTAATGCCCCGCCTATTGCAGCCGATACTGGGGTGAATTCTGTTATCATTTTTAAATTTCCCAAACAATAGAAACGCCTAAACCGGTTTGTTTCATTTCGATTGATAATTGTTGATTAGGCGCTAAGTAGTTAGCACCCGTTACTTTTTTTGCTGGCGAATAAAAAGCCATAGCGTTTAATTGTACCTTGTTGGTAAAAGAATGGCTAAAGCCAGTAGTAAGATGCCACTCTTGAACGCCCGGGGCTAAAATATTAAGCAAAACGTTTGATGAAGGAATAGGTTGCTCGGTATAAGATACCCCAAAACGAATTTTTTGTTGCGATGTACGTTGCCACTGATAGCCAAGCTTATAAATAGTCATATCGTTCCAGCCAAACCCAGCGCCGGCGTTAGCCCCTAAAGGTGCTGACACCAAGTTACTGATTGGATTTGCAATACTTTTGACTTCGCTGTAATTTATTTTTTGCCAATCAAATACAACCTGATTACTTGGGGTAAGCTTGTAGGCTGCGCCAAGTTGAAACGAACTTGGTAGATCAAATCCGCCTTGCTCTGCAAACAAACCTTTATAGCTATCAAACTCTTGCATAGACACTGATGAGCGGTAACTTGCTCCCCAGCTTAATGACGAATTTATATCTTGGCTAATACCTAGTTGAATGCCTAAGCCTGTGCTTGTATCGGTGCCATTATTTGTGAGCGCTTCTGGTGATTGCGAAAAAGGAGCAAAGTTTCCAAGCCCTTGCGCTTCAAACTGTTGCACCACGTAAATAGGGGATACACCAAGGCGTGTTTGTTCATTCAACTCATAGCTTACTGTTGGGCTAATAAAGAGTTGTTTTAAATCAACGCCCGTTGTACCAGCGTAAAAAGTCCCCTCAGGAGATGATTCTGCGCCGTACTCGGTATTCATACCGCCGTTGCCATACACTAATAAACCAATATTTACTTTTTCATTTAATTGATGGCCAATAGCAAACTCTGGAATTACAAATACGGTGTTGTCGCTTTTTTGTGTTTTTGCTTCAAGATAAAATGCGCCAGGGTAAAAAGTATCTACTTTTGATGCAGTATATTTTCGTTCAGGTGAAAAAAGCTCTAAGCCCAGTGATAGCTCTGTTCCATTAGGTAAAAAGGTTGCTGGATTATTAGCGCCAGACATTAACTCTTCTGACAGCGCTACACCTGCGCCAGCCATGCCTTTGTGGGTCATGCCATAGCCGTGAGTAAAATAACCATTAGTAGCAAATGCACTGAACGAACCTAACGCACACGTTAAAGCTAAGCCTGAAATTAACTGTTTTTTCATTTTAGTAAATACATAAAGTTGGAATGGGCGGACAATAGCTAATTTTTGATATTCTAAAAAGGAATTTAAATAGATTAGTAATAATAAAAGGTAATACGGCAATGGTTATAAAGTTAAAATAAATGAGCGTAGATTGCTATTCAACCTTAACTTAAGTTAAAAGTTTCGCTAACGTATTGAGCTGTAGTGATATTTAAGTATGCAATCGGTAGCTATAAACTTTGGTAGTAAAAGCTTGCTGGTAAAAGGAGCGTTTACGTATTAACAGCAGTTTAAAATATATTTATTAATTAACGTTGAGCTCATCCAAACAATCACTCTTAAATAACGCCATTGTATGTAAAAGCAAAGCGGTGATTAATATCACCGCTTTTAAAAATTACATAGATTCGAGCGTTTTACCGCGTGTTTCTTTTATGTATTTAACAACAAAAAATATGCTTATAAGTGCCGATAACGCATAAAAGCCATAAGCACCGGCAAGGCCAATGTTAGCCAGCATAATAGGGAAGGTCATGGTAATGGCAAAGTTAGCAATCCATTGTGCGCTAGCTGCAACAGCGAGGGCTGCACCACGAATACGATTATTAAACATTTCGCCTAATAATACCCATACAACAGGGCCCCAACTTAAGCCAAAAAATACCACAAATAAGTTAGCCATAATCAGTGCAAACGTACCCATGTTATCGCTAAGGGCAAGTTTGCCTGCTTCATCAAGGCCTGCACTACCAAATATATAAGTAAGCGCGCTTAAGCTAATAAACATACCAATACTGCCTACTAATAGCAGTGGCTTACGGCCAATTTTGTCAACTAGGGCAATGGCAATAAAGGTTGATACAATATTAGTAGTACCTGCGAGTACATTTATAAATAGCGATTGCGACTCGTCAAATCCAGCGGCTTGCCACAGCTCTGAGCCGTAATAAAACACCACGTTAATACCCACAAATTGCTGAAATACACTCAGCGCAACACCCACCCAAACAATTGGGTGTACTTTTTTACTGTTATCAATAAATAAATCGCGAATACTTGGCTTTGTGTCGCTATGCAATGAGCGTTTTACATCGCTTATTTGTTTATCTGCATTGTCGTCTGAAATTTTGCTAAATACCGCTTTTGCATCATCCACTTTACCTTGCGCCACTAAATAACGAGGCGACTCAGGAATAAACAACACACCCACTAAAAACAGTATTGCAGGCACAAGCTCAGCCCAAAACATCCAGCGCCAAGCGGCTGTATCAAGCATTAAAATATTTTGCGCGCTGCCTGCTGCATCAGCAATTAAGTAGTTACTTAAAAAAGCAGCAAATAAACCCAATACAATAGCGAGTTGTTGAAGTGTAGCTAAACGACCACGTAGTGCTGGTGGTGCCACCTCTGCAATATAAGCTGGCGCTAATACTGACGCAGCACCAATACCTAAACCACCAAATAAACGGTAAAAAATAAACTCCGCAGAGCTTTCGCTAATGCCCGACCCAAATGCACTAATGGCAAAAATAATCGCGGTGATGATCATAATTGCACGGCGACCAAACTTATCAGCCAGCGGCCCCGCAGCAAGCGCACCTAGGGCGCACCCTAATAACACAGACGCTACATTAAAGCCCGTAGCTACACTGCTAGAATTAAATGCATTACCGAGTGCCGACACTGTGCCGTTAATAACGCCCGAATCAAAACCAAATAAAAAGCCACCAATAGCAGCCACGGCCGATATAAATATTACGTAAAAAAGAGATGTGTTTTCAGCTGTGTTGGCTGAGTGGGAAGGCGGTGTGTGCGTTGTCATTATATGCCCTGAAAGTTAAATTAAATTTAAAGGAGCATAATATCGTAAAGCGTTATGGTTGAATACATTTGTGCTGGTATAAAGGGCTTGGCGAATATAAATTAAGCCGTTTTTAAGGTTTTAATTTAAGGGCTTTAATTTAAAGGTATTAGCTTACCGGCGTTACTTTAAAATTAAGTTACTGCCTTTTTAAATAACACATGCTGAATTTTAATAAACAATGTGCTTTGTATGGGAAGTATTTGTTGGAGCAATATTACTGATCTGTACTTTTAGGTGTGTTTTTGCAATTGTATAAACTGATATGAGGTTTAGTAATTGTTTACAGGTGGTTATTTGGTGGTTAAAGTAAATGCATTATAAAATAGGGACATTTTTTAGGTTTATAATACGACAAATGTTGTAGGCTAGGTTGTTATGTATTTTATCATTATACGGAGATTCAATGGCACAAGGTGTAGTTTCAGACAATTGGTCACTTCAAGATATATCAAGCCTTTTAGTTTCAGGTATGGATGATAGTTCAGCAGATGAGATCATAGTAAAAGATAAAAGTCATTCATATAATCCCATTTCATTTGCTTCTGTTCAAACAGAAGCTCTTTTTGATTTTATTACCGACTTAGTTCTTCGCGATGAGATTTTAGTCGAGGAGAGATTCACGCATGTTTGGACTGCTTTAGATAGTCCGATTTTAAAAGCGAAAGAGCTTGGAGTTGTTAGGAGTTATCCATTTTTAAATGAACCTGAAAAATTGGCCTTGCCAAAAAGTCGGATAATTGAGCATATGTGCTCAAATGAGTCTCTTAAAAAATCACATCAAGAAAACGTAATTAGCTGGAAAGAGACCCAACAAGTTACACATCAGCTACTCTCCGCAACTATGTGGGGCGGAGCTGGAATGTGTGCAAGAAGTTTTGTTTATGAAAAGAGTTATACACCACATCCTTTGAGAAAAAGGTTTTTTGTTAATTCAGGTTTCATGTTACCTGCTGGTGATGCACTTCATCAGGTGACATCATTTTTGAATGATGAGCAGATGAAAGTCTCGAAGAAAATTTATGGAACAGATTCTCTGTATTCTCTGTTTATAAATATGCCAGCGATCCCTCTCCGAGTGATACAAGACTCATCTTCAATACCTCAACTTATTGAGGTAGCTTTAGAAATGAGAAGCGATTTCTTAAATCTACGAGAATGGCTTAAGCAATTTCAAAATGCGTTATCAAATGATGATATTAATGAGATTAATAATTACCGAAAACAATTGGATTCGGTATCACAAAATGTAAGTGCAAAAATAGGGTTAGGGGCTACAGGTAAGCCAGTGACAATGGAAGCTGGTATGGGGATTTTTAAGATTGCAACTCAAGCTAATCCTATTAATACTCTCAAAAATCAGTTTGGTGTTAGAGCAACTCTGAATAAATTGATTTTTGGTTCAAATGGGAAACCTGAAATGAAAAAATTTGTGAAAATGTTCGATCAACATAATACAGCCATCGGCTATGACATTGAGCGCCATTTCACTGAAAATACATAACCAGCACATAAAGTCGGAGAAAAAACAGTGGGCTACGTCTTGTTTCTCAATACTTTAGCCCGCTATTTTTCCGCTTATGTTAGCGTTGAGGCTGTAGGGTTACTCTTCTTAAAGAAAAACAGTCTGTTTTATGGGTTCCAAAAATGCATTACCTAATGCTTTAAAAATGCTTAGAGTAAATTACAGGAGCTCGTTTTTTAATTGAATTTGGCTGTTGGAGTTATTCTACACCCGCGTCAGCAATCTTCACAAAGAATGGATCTATATATGGGAAAGTACCATAACGACCAACCGATACAGGGTGGTCCCAATGACC
>OJCW01000023.1_pt1 | contig 52110 bp, 42 predicted proteins | sample 1592461 | NCBI WGS metagenome assembly OJCW01 (sample SAMN05416884, study PRJEB24817) | seawater metagenome | isolation source: Sea water | place: Canada:Atlantic | collected 2013-11 | reverse complement strand
ATTCGAGCTAAAATAATTATGGCTTAAAAAGTTAGGCAAGGATCAGTGCGTTTAACTTGACAATGGGAGTCATACCAACGCCCAAATAACAGGCTAAAAATTGTTGGCTATAATAACGAGCTAAGTGAGGCAAGCCAACTGTTTTTAGTCCTTGTTGATTTGCTTGTTAGGGCTTAATGCTCGAATAGATTTTAAGAACTCTTTACTAAAATCGAGGTTAGCCCAAATTAATTGAGTACCACCACAATAACCCGTTATCCAATTAGAGTCGTCTGTAAAAGCAACATACTCTTTCCCCAATGAAAAAGACATTCCGTGACATGCATTAACGTCCATTGCGGAATATATGACTTTTGTGTAATTGCCCTTAAGCATACTTTTATTGTCTAAAGTGATTTTTTGATAAGGTCTATTCTCTTTATCAAATAAAATCTCCAACTTCATAATACGCCCATTTAGCACATTACTAGCGTTACCGAAATGCACAGAAGGTGGTTGTTCTGCACAACTGCAAGCAAGGGTGTTAGCACTAAACAGTATAAAAGAAATAAAAAACGCTAAACGATACAACAAATTCTCCCTTGAGCCCTAACGCTTGCCTAACCGGCGTAAAATAGCAGGCTAAAATTAGCGACGAAGGAGCGCAAGCCTGCTGTTTTGCGTCCTTTGGTTTAGGCACTTGTTAGCCGTTTTATATCTCGTTTAACTCTGCTTTCATTTGCTCTCGAAGTTTAAAGCGAGAATCTAATACACTTTTCCCTGCCTTTTCAATTTCCATTTGATAAGGAGCAACTAAACTTTGATCCTGCCAAAACTCAGGTGTAGCCATAAATTTCAGCATATCTGTAGATTGGTCAGTTGCTAATTTTACACTTTCTTCTAATGTGTCGAGCAAAGTGTCAACTTTAGGGGTAGCTATTAGTCGAATACTATTCGTTTCTGTTTGTATTTTTAGGTATTCAGCATTCAGTTCAAAAAAGAGTCCTTGAACATCTTCATTATATTTCAGAGTTGCTTGGTGCTGTTTTTCAGGATCATCCGATAAATATTCATTCATAAATTCAGTCATTATCGGCTGAAATTTTTCAGCAAAAGCAGAATTACATTTACCATGAAATTCATCAAGCAAGGAGAAGTATTTTGAGAACTGAGTTCGTTTATCTTCATATTGGAACTTTCTTTTTTCGATATCCAATGTATGTTGTTTTTTAATTTCTTCAGTTTCTGCTCGATATTTGGCTATGATTTTTTGTTTTTCATCTTCTAGCTTTTCAATATCTTCCAACAAAGCCTTATTTTTACTTTTTGCTTTTGTATATGCGGTTAAATAGATAATAAACATTCCGCCCAAAAAACTAAGAACATTAATAATTACTTCCATGGTAAAGATATACTCCATTGACGGCTAACGCCCTAATAACAGGCAAAAAATTGTTTGCTAAATTATTGAGGAACGAAAACAGCAAACTGTTTTTTGTCCTTGTTTATTAGCTTGTTAGGTAACAAATTACACCTTACCTAGCTTTGTGGCAAACTCTAAAGTACTTCTATCATTTGCCCACGTATTAAGTTTTACAAAAGACTCTTCAAGTAACTCATATAAATCCGTTTTGAAGTCATCAATTTTCAAAGCCTTTATGGGAGTTTCGTGCTTCCAGAAACGTTCATTAGCTGTATCTTCAGATGCACACAACCATAAATTAAAATATCCACCAGTTTCAGATGAAAGGTAAAGCTGAATTAAGCATCTAACGTTAGTGCCCCAAACAATTGAGCGCTCAGGACAATCTTTCTGATTTTTTGTAATTATTAAACTGTGTTTATTAGCAAATTTTTCGAAGATAGGATCTAGTTCTAAAAGAGGTTTTTCTAATTGATTAAAATCCATAATATAAATTAAACGCTATACGTTCCTTGTTATCTAACATGTTTATAGCGAGCAAATCGCGCGTTCTTCTACCAGAGCGTCGCTCGTTTGTCTGAATTACTCATTTGTAACAAACTTCTTAACTATTTGCCAGCACTAGCAAAATATAGTAGTTCTGGTTTTTACTTAAGGACAAAAACGAGCGATTAAGTCGTTTTCCTGACTATGAAAGCAATATACTTTGACGAAATTAAAAAGTAACTGTTAACGACCGCTTATCGCTGTCTGTGAGATGAAGTCTAAATCTATTCCATTAAACTTTAAGATAAGATATGAGCTAGTGCAGACTAATTAAAAGCATTGGCTGATTACGTTTATCTCATTTACTCCTCATTCGCTTCTCTTTGTGCGTTTTTTAGCTTTGCGTTATATAAAACGCGCTACTTTTGTTGGTTGAAGTTCATAAAGTGAATAATTCACAAAAAGGGTAAGAGGCGCTGCGCTTTTAGAGAAAGTGACAAACATAAAAGTTGATCATGAGGTTAGGTTTACTCATTTGCTCCTCACTCATTTCTCTTTGTGCAATATATTTTGCCTAAAAGTCGTTTTTATATAAACAGGCACAGCGTTTACAAACCAAAATATACATTGAGTTTGTAAACGCCGGCTTTATTTATTACCAACTATACGTTGCACTTAACGTATATTGCTCACCGCGCCCGGGTGTGCCGGGTATTTCTTCAAACGATTCATCCCACACATTGTCTGCAGCTAACGTAATAAATAAATTATTAATAACGGTTGGCGTAATTTTTAGCGACACTTGCGTAAATAATGCGGTGTCTTTGCTACTGCGCAGTGCGTTTTCGTGCTGTTTACGCCACTCGTTATCAATCCTCATTTCTATTAGGTCGTTTGGTGTCCAAATTGCACCTAAGGTAACACGGTGATCAGGAAAATTTAACGCGTAAAAGCTGGCGTCGATATCTGCATCACCATAGTTTTCTGACTTATTTAAGTAGGTGTAGCTTGCAATGAGCTCGGTTGTATCAAAATACTTAGTCGCAAAAAATTCAACGCCGGTGGCGTCTATGTCTACCGGATTAGCAAAGCGGGCAGAGCTAGAGTCAAAACTAAAAGTCCAATCGGTTAGGTTGTTATCCTCTCGGTAAAAAACTGCTGAATTAAGCTGCCAGGTTTGCTCTTGTATTAAATAGCCAAGCTCTAGGTTTTTAGTTGTTTCGCGCTCAAGGTTGTAATTACTTCTAAATAACCCGCCTTGCTCACTGCCACCAATAGCGGTGTAGCCTGCAACTTGGCTCGCTTGCGCATACGATAAGTAAACGGTTTGCTCAGAGCCATCACTGTTTTGAGTGTTTAGTGAAATATCGCCAATGAGCGATAACTCAGAGTCATCTCGGTTTGTGTCGTCAAAAGCCGCACCTAGGCGAAGTGTTAATAGCTGGTTTTGTTTAAGGTCGATTTTATACTCAGGTAATACGCTCAGTTTGTAATAAGTGCGTGAGGTAAAATTATTCTCAAGTGTGGTCGACTCTATTTCATCTTCAATATATTGCGCTGAATAATTTACTGCAAACGAGGTGTTTTGTGCATGGCTTCCTGATACCGCAATCGATTTTACTTTAGTTTCATGAAATGCTTCAAAGGCGCTTGGGTTCTCACGAGAAAATACATAATGGTCGTTGTGTTTTCTGTAATATGCCGACACCTCAAAATGGCTATTGTCAGCGTAATTTTGCTGGTGGTTAAGCATGAGTAAGCGGGTTTCTAGTTCTTCTGTTTCGTTTACGCCAAATGGTGTGTACATATTTGGCCAACCAAAAAACTTTTCTTGTGAGCCATACAGCACATCGGTTTGCGAATCCGAACTTATTAACTGTATGCGCGCAGAGGCGCGATTAAAATCGTGATCGCCGTTTTCTATTGAGCCGTCACTTTGTGAATGAGAATATTCGCCCTCAAAGCCAAGCTGCCAATTTTTAGCATTGTCGACATCGGTGCTTATTCCTGCGTAAATACTTTGTAAGTTAAAGTCGTTTGTACCGGTACCTACAGAGACATTGCCGCCAGTTTTGATGGGTTTAAAACCAAACGAAATCGATCCCACAGAGCTGTTCATACCGTTTAAGGCATTGTCGGCACCGGTTAAAATGAAAGGTCCAGTTAGCATTTGCGGTGCAATTGGGAGCTCAGCAACGTAATGACCTGTTTGAGGGTCGAGTAGGGTAGCACTGCCGACTCTAAACCCTGTGTTTTCGAAAATACCGCCACGAATTGTTACATCAGCCTGGGCTTCTGCCATATTACGTGATTGTAAATCAACACGAGGGTCGTATTCTAAATTAGAGACGGGGGAGTCAAAGGTACCAACGGGTAATTTATTTGCCGTGGCCGATGCCTCAACAGTAATTTGTTCTATTGCTGTTTCGGTGTTGCTTGTAGCTTGCGCATAAGAAAAAGGTGTAACGCTGCACAGCAGTGCAGAAAATATAAAATGCTCAGTGCGATTCATGGTGTATCTCATAATGTGTTTAGGCACTAATAAAAACTATATAAAGCGGGTTGGCTAGCTTAACTTAGTCAGTGCAATTTTGTGCGCTATTGTACAGTAATTATAAAAATCTGCATTTGATAATCATTTGTATAATTAACGCGTTACAATACACATGTATTTTTAATTAACTTTATTGAGTTAGATAAACGATGACAGTTCAGCAACACAATACACTTTATTTTGCCGGCGGCTGCTTATGGGGCGTGCAAGAGTTTATGAAACATTTACCCGGCGTTATAACAACCCAAGCTGGGCGTGCTAACGGCGCAAGTAATACCACGCAAGGAGAATACGATGGTTATGCCGAGTGTGTAAAAGTAACGTTTGACTCAAGTGTTGTTTCACTCAATCAACTGTTTGACTATTTTTTTGAAATTATCGACCCCTATAGTGTTAATAAGCAAGGGGAAGATGCAGGCCCAAAATACCGTACAGGCATTTACAGCAAAAACCTAAGTCATCTAGACGCAGCAAGCAATTATATAAATAAGCGCAGCGATGCCGATAAAATTGCAGTAAAGGTGGAGCAGTTAACCAATTACGTACCAAGCGATTCAGAGCATCAAGACCGTTTAACTAACCATCCCGATGATTACTGCCATATACCACTAGATTTATTGTATAAGTATAAATTGTAAACTTGATGCTTAACGCTATGTAAGTAATTAGAAGCTATTACTTCTCGCGCAAGCAAGCTTAGCGCATACAAAATAAACTCAACGTGGTGTTGTAGATAGTCAGTTTGCTGACATGACGAGCGTAGCTGGTCGTTATTTAAAACCGTAATCCAAAAATAAACACCCACAAAAAAGCTCACATTTTGTGAGCTTTTTAAAAACTAACTTTAAACTTACTGCTGCTTTTGCGGCGGGAAGTTACTTAAAATATTTGCGACTGTTTTTTTAATTGACGCTTCGCGTTGCTCAGGTGTTTGTTTTTTCTTTAATCGGCCTTCTTTAGCACCGCGCCAAATTAACTGATTAGATGCGCTGTCTACAATATCGATAACCAATGTACCCACTTCGTATTCACGCGCTGTTGTATCACGTTGAAAACCAGTACCCCAGTAACCCCAACGGTTACTGTAGCCCGTGTTAAACGTATCTACTTCTAATTCTTTATCTACCGACGCATGATAGTTAACAAGTACGTCAGCTTGGGCTGGATCTACTAATGTCATACCAAGGGTGTTTGTAAGCTCATTATTTACCGCAGTACGCACACGTTTTTCCATTAAACCGTTAATTTGGTAGTTGTTGGTGTCTTTAGTTAAACTCGCGTTTTCTACCCAAGCAAATGTTTTAAAATTACTAAAGTTAGCTGATTTATCGTAATCCCAATCTGGGGTTTGAGTACAAGCGCTAAGTAGTGCTAGTGCTGCAACAATAAGTATATTTTTCATTACGTTTGCTCCAATAAAATGCATTACCTTAAAATAACACACCTTATAAAAATGTGTATTATTAAAAGGTTCTAAAAATTAGTTTAGTGTGATGAATATGAATGACTAATTAATGCTAATTAGCCACTCAAAAATTTAATGCTCTACTTCTATCCAATCTTTTTCATCTACCCAGTTTTGTGCGCCATCTTTTACCGAACGAATCGGCACAATGTAGTCACAACTTATTTGCGGCTTAACTGAGGCAAATATAGGCACAAAGCCAAAGCTCAGTGCAGTTTCTATAATTGCTTTTTGGTTTTGCGGGTCAATGTCGGCCGCTTCGTCTATGTAAATAGGTATACGGTACAGGTTTTGTTCCTGATCGCTTAATAAGTAACGAATAAACAACATGCCACATAATAACTTAATAGTAATACGTGTGCCATTTGAGCCGGCTGAGTCTATTTTTTCAAAGTGTTCGGTTTCACCTGCGCGGTTTACCACTTCAAAACGGATGTCAAATAAATCGGTAAGCGTTAAGCCTGCTTTGTCTGAGGCGAGTTTTATTAAGTGATCTTTTGCTTCGTTTACCGCGCTTTCGCTGTAAGGTTCTTGGCTTAGTAAATCAAGGGTGTCGCCTTGTTCAAACTGATGCGACGTACTGATAATGGTATCAATACTATCAACCAGCATTTTGCGTGGTATTACGTTAATTTTAAACGCTTGCAGGTTAGAAATACGGTGCTGGCTTATGCCTTTATTAAAGCTGTTCATTTCGCGGCGAAGGCGGTCTAAATCTTCACGCAAGCCCTTAATCGTGGCGGCTACTTCGGTCAGAGCTACACGGCCTTGGCGCTCAACCGCATCGCGTTCGTTATCAAGGTTATGAAATGCGCTAATTAACTTTTGGTATTTAGTAAATTCGTCGGTTTCGTTATCGAACTTAGTAATGCCTGCGTTATATACGTGCAAATAGGTATTACGCACGTTTATGTCAAAGTTACGAAGCTCTTGGCAGTCTTTATTAAAGTGATGTACTAAGTCACTTAGGTTATCAAAGTCGACTGTTATATCAATCATGTACGGGGTCACTTTACCGCTGTATAAATCAAGCGTGTGATCAATTCGCTCACTTTTAACTTGACGTAGGCGTTCGGTTTGGCGATTAATTTGTTCTTGCTTAGATTTAATTAACGAGCGTCTATCTGCAATTGAGCCACTATTTTTTTGAATGTCTTGCAGGTAATCGTCAACTTGTTCGCGCTCTGCTAATAATTGCTCTTTTAGCATGGCTTGCGCGTCTACCGACTGCTGCATTACTTCAAATTGCTCTAAACGTTTTAGTGCTCCCTCAAGACTCATTAACTCGTCGTAAAGTGCGTCTTTTTCTTTTTGTTTATCGGCAACATTGGCTGCCACTTCGCGCTGTTGTTTAAACTCTTTTAACGAGTGTTCAAGCGCACTTAACTGCGCGGTTAATTGCTCTTTGTTTTCGCCGCTTTGCATTTGTACTGGCGAAAGCTTTTTAAGTTTAATACTTGCGCCTGGCAAAGTAAGCACACCGCCTTTAACGTTATCGCTTAATAACGATAAAAATTCCCCAAAGGCATCTTCGTCATCAATGGTTATATCGCCATTAGTGGTGGTGGCAAACGAGAGAAGGTCGGGGTTTAAAATGCGTGAGATTTCTTCCACTTCTTTAAGCGATAGGTCTTCGCGCATACGGGTGAACAAATTAAACTCCAGGTTTTTAAGCTGCAGTTTTAAGCTTTTAATTTGTTTTTGCGTTTCGCTAATGCGGTAATCAAGCGTGTGCAAGCTTTGCCCTTGTGCGCTGGTAATAGAGTGCGAAAGCGACTCGTAATCGTGTTTTAGTTGGCCAAGGTTGGTTTTAATTGTGGCTTTATTTACCAGTTCAAACTCGCTTTTAAGGGCGCTGTAATCTAAAAACCATTGCTCAATTTGAGTTTGTTTGCGCTCTATATCGCGCGATTGCTGTACGTATAGGCTTTGTTTTTGCTCAAACTCGTGCTTTTCGTGTTCAATGTCTTCGAGTGCTATACCAAGTTCACTAAGCTGCTCTTCTTGGTAGGTGTCAAAGTCAATGAGTGCTTGGTCAATTTTAGGCGCGTACGCTGCTAATTTACCTTTAAGCACGGTTTGATTTTCAAGCATTGATTCAAGCGCGCTTATTGGCTCTTGCATTGATTCAAGCGCTTTTAATTCGCGCTTAGCCCGGTTTACTTTGTCAAACGAGCGACGCCATACTTCGTAAAAATCAACCTTTGAGTTTGACATATGGCGCTCAAACACACGCAGCATAAAGCGTTTAACATCGCTTGCGCCCAATTTGTGTAAGTTAAGAATACGCCTAAAAATTTCTTTATAAATAGCGGAGTCTTGCACGTTATTAAGCGGGATCATTTTTAAATTAATGTCGCCGTCAAAGGGCGTTGCGCCGCCGGTAAGCAGGGCGTTTAGCTCTTGTGCTTTTAACTCAATAGGATTGTAATTAAGCGACTTTAAATGATTAAACAGCTTGGTAAATTTAATTATGGTATTACCTTGCGTGTACTGTTCTAAATCGAGCTTGCCTTGATAACAAAAGTACTGGTGCGCGTAACCGGCTATTTTACCTAGGCCCGCTACACCAATAACCACCGAGCCATGAGGGAGGTTGGCTTCAAGTAAAATGTACGATTGATCTGATGAGAAATAAAACTTACGGGTTTCATCTAAATCGTGCCCGTCCCATTCGGTTAGGCGCAAATCGTTTATAAGCGGAAATTGTAGGGCGTTAATAACCGAGCTTTTACCGGTATTATTTGGCGCACAAATAGAGCTGCTTTTATCAAGCGGGATCACACACTTTGCATAACCTGCGGTATTAAGTAGGGCGAGTTTACTCAGTCCGTATAAGTTGTTCATTCCTCGTCCTCCGTCATGTAGGTTTCTTCGTTTACTTCCATTAATGCATCAATGTAGCGGTGAATAGGTGCTTGTAGCATAAAGCCGCCTTCTACTTCACGGGCAAGGCCTAAACGAACCATACGTAGGTAAACATCTTTTCGTAGATCTGAGCCCGAAAATATCTCAAGCTGATCAAACAAGTGCTTGTTTATTTGCACTAAGGTTTGCATCAGTTCTAAATCGTTTACTTCATCAAACAGGGCGCGCATTGGGTCTTTACCGGTATTGGCAAAGTGCTCAATTAAAATGTAAATAGTGAGTGCGATAGCGCGAGATATTTTACCCATATTTGGCGTACTTTCGTCGCTGGCAAAATAGTAAAAGCCACGGCTATCGTGTTTTATGTCATGGCCTAATGCGGTAAATAGTGCGCTGTAAGATTCAATGTGTTGGTCGAGTTCTTGCCACATAACGTTGTCTTGTTCGCAAATGTGGTAACCCGCAGTTAATTTTTTATTGATTGCTTGCAGGTGAGTGAGTTCTTCTAGGTTTATATGTGTCATGGTAATTACTTATCTGCCTTAGTATTAGGCTGAGTTGCTGAATCTGATGCCTGAGAATTAAATGGGTAAAGTGAAAAGTGTTGGCCGGCAATTTTAACTCGGGCTTTTTCATCGCTTTGACTAATTTCAATGTCGCTATCACTGACTAATTTTTGATATAAAAAGAGCATTTCGTCGGCGTCTAATTCTGGGTAGCTTTCATCTAAAAACTGCAGCAGCGGCTGTGGTTTTTTACGTTTTTTGTTAAAGCGTTTAGCAAAGCTTGTTTTTACATCGTTGTAGTCAGGAATGTTAGGCGTTACAAATGCGGGTACATCTTGTTGTTCGGGAAGTTGATACTCTTCGTGTTCAAATTCTACTAAGCTTGCCATGTACGCGACAATATGGCGTTGTTGCCCAAGCGAATAACGTTGAGAGTCGGTTACAAAATTAGGTTGTACAGCGCTTAGCATGTTATCTACGCCATTTTTACGCACAAGGCCGAGCACTTTGGCTGCTTGGCGTGTAACTAAGTTATTTCGGCGTAGCTCTTCGCGCAGGGGCATGAGCATATCGGCACTTTTACGTAAACTCTCTCGGCCCATTAGGTTCATTTCGAGTATGCGAGTTCGTAGCTGTTCTAGCATGCGTTTGTCGGTGTATGCTTTACCAGAGCGTTCAATAAATTCGATTTGTTTACTGATTTGCTGCTCTATTATTGTAAAGCAGGCATGAAAATCGCCCCTAATATCGACCATTTCAAGCATGGGCTCTATGTATTCATCAAAGGCTTCGATTACTGATTTGTAGCGTTTTTGTAGTGATTGCACCGCATTGTTTGATTTAGCTTGTTCAACAATATTTAAAATGGCGTTTTCGTTGTGCGCGTAAAGTTTCATTATTTTACGTACCCGATCATCCATAATACGGCTAAATCGGCGCAAATCGTCAAAGTCTTCCATGCTACCAGCGTTATCTAAACGATTACCTAAACGGGCAAGATCGTCTACTAACACGCTAATTTCTTGTGCTAGGCCCAAATGCTCTTCTTGCAGTAAAAAAGTAGCAAAGTCAGCAATTGCACGGTTAATTTCAAGCTGTGATGATTTAGCCAGTGGAATTAAAATATCTTGATTGAGCAAACGGTTTGTTTCTTTGTAAATGCGCTCGTTGTTCCACGTGGGTTGTTTTTGTTTTATCGCATTTTGCACGTCTTTTAGGCTAAAGTCGGCCATTTTAAAACGTTTAAATAATAGCTCTAAAACTGCCCAATGTTCGCTAAGGGTATTTAGTCGCTTTTTAGCTGGGATCATAAGGTGTTACAACATCCTAGTAATTTATTATTGAGAATTTAGAAGCGTCTCATTATTACGTATTCTAATTAATCTAGCCTGTATATGGTATTCGTTTTTAAGACTATTTAATAATAGTTTTTGTATAGCCGCAGTGCTAACATTCGCGCCGAAAATAGGCACGTCGAGAGGGACTTTGCGTGTGTTCTTTAAAACAATATCAAAGGTTATTTAATACCCATGGTTTCCACGATTATTCTAACCCTGATAGCGATCGGATTTTTATTGATTGTTATAGAAGATATCATCCATGTAAATAAAGCTAAAACCACGCTTTTTTTTGGCACGCTTTGCTGGATCCTCCTGTTTATTTTCCCTTTGCATGGGCAAAGCCCAGAGCAAGTACAAGAACTCCTTAACGAAAATATTTTAGAGATAGCATCGCTGTGGTTGTTTTTAATGGCCGCCATGACCTTTGTTGCTTATTTAAATTCAAAAGGGTTTATCGAAAATATTGTGCACAGAGTAATGCCAACAAGTATTAGCGAACGCAAGCTGATGTTTTTGGTTGGGGTATTTGCATTTTTGTTTTCGTCGGTTTCAGACAACGTAACGGCTACGTTAATATCGCTTGCTGTAGTTATGTCGTTAAAGCTACCGCCTAAAAAACTTATAAAATATGCCACACTTATTGTGTTTGGTGTTAACTCCGGGGGGGTGTCGTTAATTACCGGTGACGTAACAACCTTAATGATATTTTTAGATGGCAAGGTAACTATTGCTAACTTATTACTGCTTATTGCGCCTGCATTTATTAGCGTTATGCTGTTAGCAGCAATGCTAAGTATTGGCATGAAAGGGGATGTAACCTTTTCAAAGTCTGGAAAAAAACGCATAGAAAAAACCGATATCACCATTGCAGTTATTTTTGTATCTACAGTTATAAGCATACTTGCACTGAGTGTAATTTACAGTGTACCGCCTTTATTAACTTTTTTATGTGGTTTATCAATCATGTTTTTAGTGGCGCAATTTTTAATGCGCAAAAAAGACATAAACAAAAATATTATCGACTACGTACGCGACATAGAATACGACACCTTACTGTTTTTCGTCGGGGTTTTATTATTGGTAGGCGCATTAAAAGAGATTGGAATGCTAAGTAAGTTTACCGACCTTTACACTGTTATGGCCCCACAATACGCTAACTACTTAATGGGTATTTTATCGGCTGGGGTTGATAACGTTCCGCTCACTGCTGCTTTACTAAAAGCTAATATAGTAATGAGCCAGCAAGATTGGTTATCGTTTACTTATGCAACCGGTGTTGGCGGATCTATGCTAATTATTGGATCGGCTGCGGGTATTATTGCCATGAGCAAAGTAAAAGAGCTAACTTTTATGAGTTACTTACGTTTGTCGCTCTATTTGTTAGTAAGTTATACCGTGGGTTATGCGGGCGCTTATTACATGGGCGGGTTTGTTTAAGTTTTGCTTAACAAACCGCATTAAAACGCTTGACAGCTAGACGTCTAAACGTTAACTTTCAAACCCCACTTTATAGTGGGGTTTTGTTTTATTAGCCATTGGTTAATACAACATTCAGAAGAGGTGCGATACTTAGGTATTTAATGGTAGGTGACGAACGCCCATAACCATTAAAGAGGGAAGTACTCGCCGAGAAAACCAACGTTACGTCGATGTTGTTTTTCGGTTTATGGGGCTGAATCCTCAAAACTGTCACCAATCTAGGTGGAGAGCTTCTGGCAGTGGATTTACCTTCAAGCATTCACTTGCCAAGTTCTTCTTGTTTTATCGCGGTTTGGATACCGCAAAAGGAGACTAAATGACTACCCAATCAGTGCCGCAAACAGTATCGGACGTTAAATCAGATTACATCGTTGCCAAATTTGGCGGAACCAGTGTAGCTAACTTTGATGCGATGAGTCGTTGTAGCGAAATTATTGTTGCCGATAAAAGCGTGCGTATTGTTGCTGTGAGCGCCAGTGCCGGCGTAACTAATCATTTGGTTGCACTGTGTAAATCAAGCATCACCCCACTGCAGCGCCAAGAACACATTGACGGTGTGCTAGCCATTCAACAGGCTATTTTAGATGAGTTATCGCTTGATGCCGATTTAGCCGTAGGTTTTAACGAAACCTTAAAAGCATTTCAAACGCTAGCGCTTGAAACACTGACAACTGATCAGCAGCACGATGAGTTACTTAGCTTTGGTGAACGTTTATCGTCGTATTTATTTGCGCAAGTGCTGCGTTTAAAAGGCTTAAATGCCGATCGCTTTGATGTACGCCAAGTACTTAAAACAGATAGTCAGTTTGGAAAAGCAACGCCAAATGTAAGCGCAACAGCACAAGCTGCTAAAGAATATTTGATCCCACTGTTAGATGATCAAGTTATTGTAACCCAAGGTTTTGTTGGTAGTGACGAATTTGGACAAACAACAACGCTTGGCCGTGGTGGGTCTGACTACAGTGCCGCTTTACTTGCTGAGGCAATAAACGCCAAAAGCGTACATATTTGGACTGATGTTGTGGGTATTTTTAGTACCGATCCGCGATTATGTGTAAAGGCATCGCCCATTGCTCGTTTAAGCTTTGATGAAGCCGCTGAAATGGCTACCTTTGGTGCAAAGGTATTGCATCCAGCTACTATTTTACCCGCTAGCCGTAGTCATATTAATGTGTTTGTTGGATCAAGCCGCGAGCCTGAACGTGGTGGTACGTGGATAGAGCGTGAAAAATCGCAGCAGCCAGGAATTCGCGCGGTAACCCAGCGTAAAAATCAAATTTTGCTCACCCTTAAAAGCCCTGAAATGCTATTGGCTAGCGGCTTTTTAGCCCGTGTATTTACTATTTTAAGCGAGTTTAATATATCGGTTGATTTGGTAACTACGTCTGAAATTAGTGTAGCAATAACGCTTGATAATGCGCCTAACGCGTCGCGCCCAGAGCTCGACCAAGCGTGTTTAGATAAGCTTGCTGAATTTTGCCATGTATCGGTTGAAAACAACTTAACACTGGTGGCACTTATTGGCTCTGAGATTCAACTTCGCCAACACGAAATGAACTTAATGCAGGTATTAAGTGACTTTAATATTCGCTTAATTTGTCATGGAGCAAGTAAGCACAACCTATGCTTTTTAGTCGAACAAAGTGAATCTGATAATGTGGTTCAGGCTATTCATAGCCGTTTGTTAGAAGCTTAACTAGCAATATCAATTCGCAATAATACTTAATCATTTTTAGGGGCTAAAAGTGTCGCTATCTGCGTTAATAAATTCTCATTTAGAACAACTAAATAACGAATTTTTTGCCTAGTTATCAACACGTTTATCTATCCTCTAAATAGATCACTTAATTTAGCGGATTGGTATAAGCGAGACATCGGTTAACACAAAGCACCGCCAGTCGGTGCTTTTTTTATGCACTAAGGTTAAATCAAACGTCTCTGTTTGTGTGTTTACTACTTGGCTGCTTGCGGCCAAGCTTACTAAGGTTAATTCGTTAAATACGTTGTGGCTAAGTAATTTGGCAATAGGGCGACTAGTTGCTTTAGCTAATGACTCTTTTAATGTCCAAATTCTAAAAAAGGTATTGGCTTGGTTTTGCGTATTAGGTTGAGACGTAATTAATGTAACTTCGTCTGTGTGGTAAAAATGCTTGGCTAGTTTTTCAAACGGGCGCGTTAAGCTAATTTTTTCAAGGTCGAAGCCAAACGTCTCGCTTTCTAAATTTAAAGCAACCCCAACAAAACCATGAGAGTGCGATAAACACGTATTAATAACGCACTCGTTAATATGCAGCTCTAATTTAGCTGTGGATTGGTTAAAACTTGTGTTAATGGCATTTAATGGCACATTTGAAAATTCAGGGAAGGTGGATTTTACAAGCAATTTTAAAAGTAAGCGGCTTGCTACATATTCTTTTTTAGCTATTTGGTTTTTACGGCGGTTAATAACGGTTAATTCAAATTCGCTGAGTAAGCTCGCCAAGTTGTAATTAGCCAAACTAAGTGTATTAGCGTCGAACAACAAAACGGTACTTTTGCCTTTAGGTAAATTGGCAAAATCTGTTGGCGTTATGGTTAAGGCGTTATTAAAAAAATGTGCGGTCATATCAGCTCAAAAAGTAAAAAGTCGTTGTTATTGTGAGCAGTTAACGCGACAAACAAAGGCTGAATACAATTTTATTACTCAGCTGGCATTAAATATGGTTTAATTCACAACAATCAAAATAATAACAGATTTGTAGATGTATGGCACAAATGCGTGATGGGTTTCAAAGCCGACTTGGTTTTGTTTTAGCCGCTGCTGGCGCGGCAGTGGGTTTGGGTAATATTTGGGGGTTCCCTACACAAGCTGCTAATCATGGCGGTGGAGCATTTTTACTCGTCTATTTTCTGGTTATCTTTTTATTGGCATTACCGGCACTATATACCGAGCTGTATTTAGGCCATAACGCACAAGCAAACCCGGTAAAAGCGCTGGGTAACGCATGGCAAGATAGCAACCGTAAAATAGGTGCAGCTGCGGGCTATATTGGCCTTGCGGGCGCTGTAGTCATGTTGAGCTTTTATTCAATTGTGGCAGGGTGGATGCTGTCGTACGCAATTGAGCCTGTTACAACGTTTGTTGGTCTACACAGTGTGAGCGAGTTTTTACACAGTGACTCGCAAGCCCGTAATTTTGTATTTACACCATTAATGCTTATTTTAACGGCCTGCATTATTTTAAAGGGGGTTAAATCGGGTATTGAAACCTGGTCGCGCCGACTGATGCCTATGCTATTGGTGTTACTTGTTGCGCTAATTGCTTATATAGCCACTTTGGATGGCGCAAGCGAAGGTTTTGCAGCGTATTTAATGCCTAACTTTAGCCAAATACTCGATCCAAATTTAATTATTGCCGCTATGGGACAAGCGTTTTTTTCGTTGTCGTTAGGGGTGGGGTGTATGATGATTTACGGCTCTTATTTACAGCCTGATGCCAATTTACCAAAACTAACGGCAAGTGTTGCATTACTTGATACGAGCGTTGCATTTTTAGCTGGTTTACTTATTATTCCGGCTATTTATGTTGCACAGCATAATGGCGTTGAGGTATTTAGTGGCGGTAAATTAATAGGTGAAGGGCAGCTTATATTTGCCATTTTACCTGAGCTATTTAATACCATGGGAGAAATAGGGTTACTGGTTGGTTTATTGTTTTTTGTTTTGATGTCGATAGCGTCTGTGACCTCGACTATTTCGTCTACTGAAATTCCGGTTGCGTTTTTAGTTGAAAACCACAATGTAAACCGAACTAAAGCCACGTGGTTGGTAAGCTTAGTGGTTTTAATATGTGCGAGTGCAATTATAGTAAACTTTGATTGGTTATTTGGTTTAGTTATTATGGTGTTTACTCAGTACCAACTCCCGTTAATGGGGTTGTTTTATTTTATAACGGTTGGCTGGATGTTCAAACGAGGTAATAAGTTACACCAAGCTAGCACTGGCGCGCATTTTTGGTTTGCCCAGTATATTCGTTTTGTATGCCCAATATTAATGACCTTGGTGTTTGCAAACGTCGCGTTTGGTTAATAACTTAATGCAACGAGACTAAAAAGCCTCCGTCGGGGGCTTTTTGCATTTTAAAATGCTGATCGTGATATTTAAAATATTGATATAGCTTACTTACGCCTAGCTGCTTTTTTGTAATGTTGAATATTCGATGAAGATAGGTACCAACATCCACTGTTTCAGAGAGTCCAGTTTTTGCATGTTGTGTGTTCTCAACGGCTTCTTTCACCAGTGCTAAATGGTAGGTATCAACAGAGGCAATACTTTTATTTTTTACTTTAGGTATGGTGTTTTGTTTACCTAAAATATAAAAATCATCAAAATAGTGTTTAGCGCTCGCTGTATTATTACCAAACCCTATTACTTTTTTACCATTTCGTCTTAAAAAGTGCACTAGAGCCGCAAAGTCAGAATCAGATGACGCTATTGCAAAAGTGTCAATCGGCGAGACATACAATGACTCCATAACCCCGACAGTTAACGCAATATCGGCAGCATTACTTTTCGATTTTACAAGTTTTTCTTGGTACACCATTTCTATAGCAAAGCGCGAGCATATATTCACCCAAGGTTTTAGCTGTACTGCCCCAAAGTTGCCATATGCTTTTTTAACCTCAATATGTTCAAACTTAGCCATTATTTGCTCTATGTATTTATGGCTTATATTTTCTGCATCTATGAATAACGCTGTTTTTTTCCATTTAAACACCTGCTAAAAAAGCCATTAAATATAACTAATTGATACCACTGCAATGCATATTTTGGCAAGTGTAAATGGCTATAAATGTTAATTTTTAAAAACGGAGTTAGTAAGCGGTTTACTCTGTTCAACCTCAAGAGCATTTGTAATGGTAGTGTTTGCTATTTCGTTGAGCGCTTCTTGAGTAAAAAAGCCTTGATGCCCGGTGATCAGGACATTTTTAAAACCAACTAAACGAGAAAATATATCGTCTTGGTTTATTTCGTCGCTGTGGTTTTTAAAAAACAGTTCGGATTCTTGCTCGTATACATCTAGTCCTAAGTAACCTAGTTTTTGTGTTTTAAGTGCTTGTATGCAGGCTTTGCTGTCGAGTAATGCACCACGTGAGGTGTTGATAAGCATAACGCCGGGCTTCATTTTAGCGAAAGCATGTTCATCGATTAAATGATGGGTTTGATCGTTTAGTGGGCAATGCAGCGAAATAATATCGCTTTGGGTAAGTAACGTGTTTAAGTCGGTAATGGAGTAGTTACCCGGTATTGCATTTGGGTCGCACACTAAAACGTTTGCGCCAAATCCATTGAGTATATTACACAGTGCTAAGCCAATTTTTCCGCACCCAATAATGCCCACTGTTTTGTTATGCAAGTTAAAGCCAAGTAACCCGTTTAGATCAAAGTTGTCTTCGCGCACGCGGTTGTAAGCTTTATGTGTTTTTCGGCTCAGTGTAAGCATAAGCGCAATACAATGCTCAGCTACGGCTTCGGGACTGTATGCGGGTACACGCAAAACATGAATGTTATGTGCTTTTGCCGCATCTAAATCAACATTATTAAAACCGGCACAGCGCAGTAATATAGTATTTACACCTTGGGATGCTAATAGCTTTATAACTTGGGCATTAACTGTATCGTTTACAAATACACACACTGCATTGTAATTGCTTGCTAACACCGCTGTTTGCTCGTTAAGCGATTGCTCAAAATAGGTTATTGCTAAGCTGTTATGAGTTGCAATACTGTGTTCAAAAAAAGGTTTTTCGTACTTTTGCGCGCTAAAAAAAGCAATGTTCATGGTATGGCTCCAACAATTTGGTGCGTTTAAAATAGTAAACCTGTTTAAATTAAACTACGTTACTGCCATGTGCTCAAGTAGCGATTACTTTTTATTTACAGCGCTGTGCGCCTATTTAAAGCAGACATAATGGGTGTTGCTTTTATGTCACTTGGTTCAACGGCTTTCTGTAGGTGTGTTTCGATAACCTGTTTAAGTGTTTCAGGTTTAGTACGCGGTGCATAGCGAGCGACTAATTGCCCCTGTGAGTTAATTAAAAACTTTGTGAAATTCCATTTTACTGCACGGTTTTGTGAAATACCGCGGGTATGGCATTTTAAATAGCTAAATAAAGGGTGAGCGTCTGGGCCATTTACCATAACTTTACCAAATACTTTAAACGAAACACCAAACTGCATTTGGTAAAAGTCTCTGATAGCTAAATTATCAAGTGGCTCGTTTTGCCCAAACTGGTTACATGGGAATGCAAGTACCGTAAAGCCACGATCCTTGTACTCTTGGTATAGCTTTTCTAGAGCATTTAATTGCATTGAAAAACTACATTTACTGGCTGTATTGACAATGAGTACGGTTTTGCCTTTTAACTCGCTTAAAGAAAAATTCTCACTGTTATAAAGTGGTGCATTAAACTGATAAATACTATCCATTGGTTACCTACTTAATTTCCAATTGATGGAAATTTTACAAAGACTTTCATTCGCTTTTTTGTTGGCCGGTTGACATAATCGGGACCTAGTTTCTAAGTTAGCAGTTAAATAGGTCATTTTTATGTCAATGAAAGTCGCATTTATAGGTTTAGGCGTAATGGGTTACCCAATGGCGGGGCATTTAGCCAATAAAGGGCATAGCGTATGTGTATTTAATCGTACGCAATCAAAGGCGCAAAGTTGGGCTGAACAGTACAAAGGAAGCGTTGCAGATACCCCACGCGAAGCCGCTCAGGGCGCTGATATTGTGTTTATGTGTGTGGGTAACGACGACGATTTACGTTCTGTAGTTTATGGTGACAATGGCGTTTTGGCGGGTATGTTACCGCACACCATATTAGTTGATCACACAACAACCTCTGCAGAAGTTGCCCGCGAAGTAGCTGCAAAAGCGGCGCTGCAAAATATTGACTTTATCGATGCGCCAGTGTCCGGCGGACAAGCCGGTGCAGAAAATGGCGTTTTAACGGTAATGGCTGGTGGCAATGAAGCCGTATTTGCAAAAGTACAGCCTGTAATGGCGGCGTTTAGCCGTTTTAGCCAATTGTTAGGCGGCGTAGGCTCGGGCCAGCTTTGTAAAATGGTTAATCAAATTTGTATTGCCGGTGTTGTACAGGGTTTAGCCGAGGGATTACATTTTGCTAAGCAAGCAGGCCTTGACGGTGAAAAAGTAATTGAAACCATATCAAAAGGCGCTGCAGGATCGTGGCAAATGGAAAACCGCTACAAAACAATGTGGGCAGGTGAGTACGAGTTTGGTTTTGCCGTAGATTGGATGCGCAAAGATTTAGGCATTGCGCTTGATGAAGCTAAAAACAATGGTGCGACGTTGCCAATGACTGCAACGGTCGACCAATACTACGCAGATGTACAAGCACTTGGTGGCGGCCGATACGATACTTCAAGCCTACTTGCACGAATAGAGGCGCTGCATAAAAAATAACTATGTATGTGTTTTAAATTAAACAGGTTTCGCGTTTAACTTGTAGACGCGAAGCTTGCCTGCGTGATGTGCAAAGCCCATAAGTAATTTATTCACAAAAAGGGTAAGAGTCGCTGCGCTTTTAGAGGCAGTGATAGTGCTAAAAAGGTTGTTGTTGGTCTGTATGTTTTCTCATTTACTTCTCATTTGTTCTCTTTGTGCAAAAATTTTTTATTCTAAAGCTTCGCTTTTCACATCAGCAAGCTCTACATCTACCGCTCAGGTGTATATATGGGTTTTGCTTTTAGATGCGCTGCTTGCTAGCGTGAAGGGCAAAGCCCGTAAGTGATTTATTCACAAAGAGGATAAGAGGCGCTGCGCTTTAGAGGAAGAGATAGTTCTAAAAAGGTTTATGTTTATATGCCCTCTCGTTTACTCCTCACTCGCTTCTCTTTGTAGATTATTTTTTATTTAAAAAGCTGCGCTTTTCACGTGAGCAAGCTCTCCGTCTACCGCGATGGTGTAGATATGGGTTTTACTTGTAGACGCGAAGCTTGCTTGCGTGATGGGCGAAGCCCATAATAATTTAAACAAAAACGCGACGCTTTAGTAATTAAAGCGTCGCGTTTTTAATGCGCTATACAAATAAACTAAAAGAAAATTACATGCTTTGCGCGTAGTTATACAAAGCCTTTAAGATGGTCAGGTTTTTTTCGCTGTCGTCGTGCTCATGTGCCAAGTTTTCAAGGGTGATCATAAAATCTTGAGCGCTGATTGAGGGTTGATCTTCTCCGTGCATTAACTTGTTTTGGCAATACTGGCGCCATTGGTCAAGCTCCTGCTGGTTGAGCGTTTCTGGCCAATTGCGTGCACGGTATCTAAACAGTAATGTATTGAACTTTTTATCTTCAAAATCTAAATTTAAACCCGCTAGCTCGTCTGGCTTAGCATCGCGTATAATCGCAAATTTTGCTTTGTCGGCATGGCTTGTAAAGCCATCGTAAAGTAAGTAATCAATGTTAGTGGTCGCGCTGTAATCGCCTTTTTCGTTAAACACTTCAGTAACTTTATCGCGAAGCTCGGTATTGGCTTTTAAAATAGCTAAATTAGCGAGGCACTGCTCGCGGTCAATGCCTAAACGGGCTGCGTTTTCAGGCAATAATGTTTTTGCAGGCGCTAAAATAGGGCACTTGTTTAAATGCACCAGTTTTAAGCCAACAGGTAAATCGCCCTCGGCTAAATCAACGCGTTTGGTGTATAAACGTTTGCGTAATTCTTCTACATTTAAATCAAGCAACACTTGCGGGCTTTGGGTTAAATCAAAACAAATAACGGCGTTTTTATTTACCGGGTGAAAGCTCATTGGCGCCACCCACGTAGTACAACCCTGTGTTGCAGGAATACGCGACGATGTATGTACCAGCGGCGTCATGTTAAATACATCAACCAACTCGCCAAGCGCTTTTTTATTACGCAACCCAAAAAAGAAGTTATAAAGCTTTGGCTGTTTTTCTTTTATTAGCTTAGCCAATGCAATAGTGGCCGTCACATCGCTTAGCGCATCGTGCGCAGCAGCGTGTTCAATACCATTAGCTACAGTTAAATGCTCTAACTTAAAGCTTGGGCTACCGTCTTCTTTTAACGGCCATTCAATACCTTCAGGGCGAAGCGCATAACACGCACGGACCAAATCTATAATATCCCAGCGGCTATTATTGTTTTTATATTCACGCTCGTACGGGTCGTAAAAGTTACGATAAAAGCTATAACGGCTTACTTCGTCATCAAACCGAATACTGTTATAACCAGCCACACAGGTGTTTGGTGCACTAAATTCGGCATGAATTTTTGCTATAAACTCAGCCTCAACCAAGCCTTTTTTCATCGCCACTTGTGGCGTTATACCTGTAATTAAACATGCCTCAGGGTGAGGCAAGTAATCCGCTTGCGGCTTACAATATTCAATAAGCGGCTCGCCAATAATGTTTAAATCAAGATCGGTACGAATACCTGCAAACTGGCTCGGCTTATCCTTTTGAGGGCTTGCCCCCCAAGTTTCATAATCGTGCCAATAGATTGTTGCTTGATTTTGCTCTTGATATGCCATAGTAAACCCTGAGTAGTTAACTTAAAAACGCCTAAATATGCGCCAAGTTACTAAAATAATGAATTATTTAGATTATGGCATATGGGCGAGGGAGTTTATAGGTTTGGGTGATAAATGATGTATCGCATAAAAATACAAGGCAGTGCTAAATGAACGGGTTAATTTCCTCTCGTTATTGGGACGCTTTCGCTTAACGCAGTTGTTATAAGTTTTATGGCAGCTTGAAATATGATTGCTTATTAAAAGTTGCTCTGCTTATAAGAATCAGTTAACCATAGAGTATGAAAACTTTCTAAGATAAGGTGTCCGGCTAGAGTGCAGCAGTTCAATTTGATATCACAGCTTATGACAGAGCTAAATCACCCGCCCCATGATAGGCTGGTGATTTTCTGTTTAGTGTTAGTATTAAGCTTCACTGCCAGTAACTACGGTTTTAGTGTTTGATTGCTCACTAAAAGTAAGTGCCTCATTAAGTTTTTCAAATGGAAATACTTTAGGTAGATCAGTGATTAGGGGTTGGTTATCTAACTGTTTTATTAATGCCTCACCCTCTTTTATAAGTTCAGCCCAGTCTTGCTCATCGCCATAGTTGTGCAACGCGCCAAGAGCAACTTCATGATAAGAGATTGAGTTGGTAAATGCAGGGAATAGCGGTTCCTCAACCCTATCTTGAATACAGACTAAGTGGCCGTTAGCTTTAAGGTAGCTTGCAAGTTTAGTAGCACTTTGCTGGCCTTTAGCATCAAATACGGCGTGGTATAGTTGCTGGCATTGGCTTTGCTCCCTCAGCACTTTATTTACACCAAGTAATATGGCCTCTGTTTTATTCGCACTTGGGCTGAGTAAATCGATTTTAACGCCATTTTTATGAAGTAGCTGTATAAGGATTTTGGTGACTGCACCAAAACCAGAGACCAACACCTTTTTATTTTGCATGCTTGGCACTTTATTAAATGCCTGTATTGCAGTGAGCATGGGGCACGGTAAGCTTGCAGCTTTAGATAAAGAAAAGCTTTGTGGGAGTCTCATTACTCGTTGAAATTTTAACACTGTGTATGTTGCAAAACTGCCAGGTAAAAGCAGCGATTGATGATAACAAACCGAGCTGCCTATAAACTCTTTAGGTACGCTTGCGCCTGTTTGAATAACAATTCCAGCGCCATCCACACCGGGTGTAAAACCGGGTGGCCAAGCTAATGGATTGGCTTTTATAAATTTCCAATCAACAGGGTTTATACCCATTGCTTTATTTAAAACAACAATTTCATTTTCGTTTATGTTTAAAGGTGGCGCAATTGAAGATAGAAGCAGGGGTGAGCCTGCCTCTTCAAACTGCCACGCTAAATCGCAGCTGTTCATTTTAGTTATCCCACTGTGGAGAAAAGTCAGGTGATGCTTGGCGATCGTTTTTATTTAATTGATCAATCGCGGCTATTTCTTTAGCACTAAGTGTTAAATCAGGGCCAGCTAAATTTGTAATCAGATTACTTCTTTTAGTTGATGAAGGAATCGTTGTTAATCCATTCGCAAGTGCCCACGCAATAACAACCTCAGAAGGCGCCTTATTATGACTCTTGGCAATATCAATAATGGTTTCATCTTTGAGAACTTTACCAACAGCAAATGGCATATAACCTGTCACATGAATGTTATTTTCACTGCAAAACTCGCGTAATGACTCGTTTGTTAAGTAAGGGTGTACTTCTACTTGGTTAGTAAAAATTTCACCGTTAGGCAAAATAGCCATAGCCTGTTTAAGCAAATCAATAGTGAAATTTGATACGCCAATATTTTTAGCAAGGCCTAGCTCTTTAGCTTTAACTAGCTCACCTAAATATTCTTCCATCGGTTCATCGTTCTCTGGAGATGGCCAGTGTATCAATAACAAATCTACATAATCAGTTTGCAGTTTACTTAGGCTTTCTTTAACACTATCAATGAATGATGCTTTATTTAAGTTAGCATTCCATACTTTTGTAGTAATAAAAATATCGGCTCTAGGTATGCCGCTGTCGCTAATAGCTTGGCCTACTTGCGCTTCGTTGCCATAAATTTGTGCAGTATCTATATGCTTATACCCAACTTCTAACGCCATTTTTACAGAGTTGTAAGCCACTTCGTCTTCTAAGCGAAAAGTACCCATACCTAATTTTGGCATTGTGTTTAAATTTATGTTCATTAGTTGTCCTTTATTTATGAAAAACGGGTAAGACATTTTTTGCTATGTCTTCCATGCTTTGTTCGATATTTATTTCATTGCGTCTAAAGTGAAGGCCAATATGATCTACGCCAGCAGCCTTCATACTGTTTAGCTCTTTTATTAAGCCATTGACTCCGGTTCTAACCCCAAAGTGGTGTCTTTCAATGGGTGCGTCTGGGTTGTCTACAAAATCTAAATGAATAAAGCTTACATAAGGTTTGTCACCTGCAACGCTTCGCCATAGAGCTACACGTTTTACATGATCGTCAGGTGTACCTGGATACGCTAACCATCCATCGAGGTTTTCACCTATAAATTGCGGCGATTGTTGTGCAAGGCCTGCGGCGTAAATAGGGTATTGCGCTACTTGAGGGTATATTTTTTGCCCTGGTTGTAATTTAGAGTCAGACTCATCCTTTAATACCTCAATAGCTTCTCTAAAAAGCTGGCCACGAGCGGCGTAATCAACATTAAATAAAGGATATTCTGAGGGTCTATCACCACTTGCTACACCTAAAATTAAGCGGTTGTTGCTTAGCTCAGCCATTGTGTTCGCTGATTTTTTCACAAGCCAAGGCTGTCTTAATGGCAGAACAACAGCCGCAGTACCTAGTAAAATATTGTTTGTAATACCCGCTAAGTAGCCTAAGTATGTAAACGCTTCAAATACTTGTGCAGCATCGCCAAAGTTAGGGTCGTACAGTGGCACGTCTCTTACCCATGCAGTACTAAAGCCAAGCTCATCAGCTAATATAATGCGCTCTTTATGCTGTGACATATCAGGCACACCAAAAGGCTTGCCTTCTTTAATACGTTTTTTTTGGCCATCTCTTGACCAATCATTGTCTAGTGGCAGTTCAACACCAATTGAAAAGCCCAAGTTTTTTAATTTATCAATAGTCATAATCAATCTCTTTCGAAGAAAAAATTCGGGATTAAATTTAAATAGCTTTCACTTGTTCGCGTGAATCTAGAAACCCCGATAGTCGTGTTAATACAATGGCAAATATAACAATTGATGCGCCCACCCAAGGGGTGTCCATTAACTCCATGTCTTCTACAACAACACCGCCAATGATTGAGCCAATTGCAATACCGACATTAAAGGCCGCTATATTTAAACCTGATGCAACATCTACAGCATTAGGCGTATGTTTTTGTGCTAGCTGCACAACATAGACTTGCAGACCTGGTACGTTACCAAAAGCGAAGGCGCCCCAAATAAGTAGTGTTAAAACAGCGCCAATTTGATTGCCTGCCGTAAATGTAAATACAAAAAGAATGATAGCGAGTGCGCTAAAAATACCTGTTAACGCTTTTACTGGTCCCATGCGGTCAGCTAGTTTTCCACCCCAAATATTGCCTATTGCTACTGAAATTCCGTAAACAAGCATAATTAAGCCAATTGAACTGGATTCGAAACCAGAAACCTGCTCTAAAATTGGCGCTAAATAGGTAAAGGCCACAAACGTGCCGCCATAGCCGACTGCTGTAATGGCGTACACTAAAAGTAATCTAGGTTGTGTTAGCACTTTTAGTTGCTCTGAGATTTTTGCGGGTACCGCTTTTTTTAAGTTTGATGGTACGAGAATTGCGCTACCAATAAGTGCGATTAAGCCCAATATAGAAACGATTAAAAATGTTGCTCTCCAGCCAAGCTCTTGCCCAATCCACGTACCTAAAGGTACACCGGTTACTAGGGCTACAGTTAAGCCAGTAAACATGATTGCGATTGCGCTGGCTTCTTTTTCTTTGGCAACTAAGCTCGTTGCAATAGTTGAACCAATAGAGAAAAACACGCCATGAGCCAACCCTGTTAGGATCCGGGCCACTATCAAGGTTTCATAACTTGGGGCTTGCCAAGCAAGTAGGTTACCTGCGACAAATAAAGCCATTAAAACCAATAAAACTGATTTACGATTCCAACGACCGGTTAATGCTGTTAGCACTGGCGCACCAATAGCTACACCGAGTGCGTATAAGCTGACTAATAAGCCTGCTGATGGTAGTGAAACACCTAAGTCTGCTGCAATAGTTGGTACTAGGCCAACAATTACAAACTCAGTTGTTCCTATAGCGAATGCGCTGAGTGTAAGCGCCAATAATGCTAAAGGCATTTGTAGTTCCTCAAATAATTAATGTGGGGTAATTTTCATCTAATTTAAGGAGAAGAAACACAGCGTATTTCTCAAAACAATTTTGTTAAAAATGCAAAAGTAAAAATGTTGGTTTGTTATTTTCAATAAAATAAGGGGCTCAGTAGTGGGTTTAATAAAGTTGTTAAAACGGCAGGTTTTATGCGGGTTCAGAGTATGGTGTGTTGGCTAGTATAAATGGTGGAGGGAAGCCACAAAAAACGGCAAACAAGGTGTGATTGCACCTCGTTTGCCGTTAAATAACTATGTCTAAATGGGTTTTACAAAATAGCGACAGGGTTAATTTGCACCTGAGTAGAGCCTTCGTATAGAGGGTGGCCAAGTACGAACATAAATTCCCATGCTTGATCTTTTGCTAGGTCGTCACACAAAATGTTTTCAAGCACGTGCACGCCGTAATTAGTGGCCATCATTTGGTTTACAGGAAATGAAAGACTAGGGTCTTCATGCGGAACGGCTTCAGATGACCAGTTATCGGCACCTACTGCAATAACGCCTTTTTCGGCAAGGTACTTACCACCTTCAACGCCAATACCTGGGCCGCCCGCAAGGTAACGTTCGTTATCTTTACCCATTAAGTCAGACCAACCGGTACAAAATAAAACAACATCGCCTTTTTGAATATCTACGCCTTGTTGTTTGGCTACTGCGTCAATTTCTTTTTTATTAAAGGTGGTGCCTTCGCTCACTATATCTTGGTTAAAATAAGGACGCATATCTAATAATACACCACGAGAAACCATTGGTGGGACTTTCTCTAGACCGAGTTTTTTAACGCCTGTTACAGTCATAAAATCAGATACTTTATGGCCGTTATAATGAACGTTGTCGCGACCATAGTGGGCAAGGCCATTTATTTGTGAGCCTACCCCTGTCCAGCCAATAATTTGGTCATCAACATAGGTAAATTTATTTGTACCAAACGTTTTCTGTTCAGGCTGCGAAGTATGAACTTCAAAGTAACGGTGACGAAACGCTGGAGTATCTTTATTTACCGCCATACCTAAACCGTACACTTTACCTTGTTTTATTAATTTTGATGCTGTTAATACAGAGCTTGGAGTAATGTAATTCATTGCGCCAATTTCATCATCAGCCCCCCACTTTGAGGTAGGTACTTGTTCGGCCGCGTTAACACCAGCAGAAAGTGTAAGTACTGCACTTAGAGCAGTGGCTATTTTCAATTTTTTATGTGCTTTCATATTGCTATTACCTTGTATTTAATTTTAGAGGTGCAAAGCATATTTGCTATGACGTGGCCTACTATATTTAAAACAACGTGAATAATTGATAGTTGAAAACACAAAACTCTTTTTCACTTTTTGCAATTAACGAGCATATTAAAATAATAGTGAATACACCTAATTAAAGCTTATGTAATCACTATAAATAAGAATTAGTTTAATTTTATTATTTCATTTTTAACAAAATAGATTTAACAACAATAGCGTTTTTAGCATTTAGAAACCCTTACATAATCTCCCTGCTTTAAAAAGAGGGCTCACAATAGAGCTTTCTAAATAATTAATTTAGGAGATACACAATGAAAATGAAAAAACACGTACTTGCTATTGCTGCAATCGTTTCAGCCTCACTTAGCTCAGCATCTGTAATGGCAGCAGATTTAGAGTTAGTTGCTAAATTTGAGGACGCTCGTCCGGGTAATCCAACACTTACTGTAGATGGCAAATTAATAGTGACTATGTCTGCACTGGTCAACCCAGATATACATGTGCGAGAAGTGCTGGCTGATGGCTCAACCAAACCCTACCCAAATTTAGAATGGGCCGGAAAAGCGGGCAAGCATGGTAAAGGCATCGCATCTACCATAGGTATAAAAGCCGATACAAATGGTATTTTGTGGGTGCTAGATATGGGCAACAAGCTACACATGCCAAAATTAATAGGATGGGATACGTATGCGAATAAGCTACATCGTTCTATTGTTTTTCCAAGTGGTGTAGTAAATAAACACTCGTTTATTCAAGATATTGCTATAGATACTAAACGTAATCGTGCTTATTTGGCCGATATGACACTTGATAAAAAAACGGGCACTACACCAGCTCCCGCTATTTTAGTCGTGGACCTAGAAACAGGTGAAGTGCGTCGCACATTAGAAAACCATGAGTCTTTCCAATCAGATGGCAAACCTATTTTTGTAGAGGGCAGAATTGTTGCTCATTCAGATAGTAAAGGTGACGCTGTTTATCATCAATACGGCTTAAACCCTATTGCTATCGACCCTCAACAAGAGTGGGTATATTTTGGCCCAATGGGTGGCACCACTATTCACCGTATTCCGGCTGATGCCTTGGCTGATGACTCACTAAACTACGAACAGCTCAGTGGCTTTATTGAATTTTATAGAAATAAGCCACGTACAGACGGCTTTAGTGTTGATGCGCATGGTGATGTTTACGTCACTGACGTTGAAAATAGCGCCATTGGTGTTGTAAAAGAAGATGGCTATCACGTGGTGGTACAAGATGAAAAGCTTTCATGGCCTGATGGCGTTGCCTTAAGCCAAGATGGTTGGTTATATGTAGTAGCTAACCAGCTTCATAATTTACCGGGCTTAAACCAAGGGAAAGACGCGAGTAAGCCTCCGTTTACTATTTACAAAATCAATGTAAATGACGTTGAGTAAATACGCTTAAACCGTCGCTTAATCAATTCACCCCTTTTATTAATTATCAGCGCTTAACCTAAGCGCTGTCCTTATTAACGACAAAGTCACTTAATAAGTCTCTTTGTCGCGGTATTTATGAACTATTTAAAAATCAACCCAACACTGTTAGCTACACTTACTGCATTAGTTACATCAAATGCTTATGCGTCATCACTTAACCAAACAGACATTACGATTGGTGGTTATATAAAAGCAGATTTAATGCTTAGTCATTATAGTAATGGTGCGCCAGATACTAATTCGATTTCTAGGCAATCTTATATTCCAGGGACCATTTCAGGTGATTCAAACAATGGTAAAAATGTTTTAGATTTTCATGCTAGAGAAAGTCGTTTCAATATCGCAGCGCAGAATGATATTGATGGCGTAAAAGTCAGCGGCTTTATAGAGCTCGACTTTATGACGCACTTTGATGGAAGTGAAAGAATTGATAATGGCTACTCTCCACGGCTGAGACTCGCTTATTTAAATTATGATAAATGGACCATCGGGCAAAATTGGTCAACGTTCCAAAATCCATCAGTTTTGCCTGATAATTTAGATTTTTCTAGCGCAGCAGATGGCTCGCCATTTATACGCCAAGGGCAAGTACGTTATACCAATGGTAAGTTTCAAGTGTCATTAGAAAACCCTGAAAGCACGTTCACGAGTGTAGAGACTGAATCAAGGGTAACATCGGGCTCTGGCTGGTTACCTGACGTTGTATTGAGATACAATTTCCTTAATGAAAATAATGCTCAACTTAACCTATCATCTGTTTTTAGGAGGGTTTCTTTGGACTCTAAAGTTAACCAAGACAAAATTAAAGCAGATGAATTCGGTTATGGGGTGAGTTTGGCCGGTAAGTTACCCGTAGGCAATATGGATGACTTTCGATTTACTATTACAGCAGGTGAAGGGCTAGGTCGCTATGCAGCATTAAATTACATTAATGCGGCAACATTAAACGCAGAAGGGGATACCAAACGCATTAGAACGGTGTCTGGCTTTATGGCTTATAGGCATTTTTGGAATGAGAAACTACGCTCTAGTTTAACTTTATCGGGTATTACGGCAGATAATCCAACGGTGATTTCTAATAAAGCGATTAATAAATCAAGCTATTCTGGTTATGTAAATTTACTTTATTCGCCGACTGTAAATACAACCTTTGGCGTTGAGTTAATGCATGCAAACAATAAACAAGAAAATGGTATTGATGTAGAGCTGACTCGATTAATGTTTTCGGCTAAATACAGCTTTTAATAGAAAAATGGGGCAAAGCCCCATTTTTTATAGCCTTATTTTTGTAGAGAAAAAATCTATAAAAGCGCTGATTCTGGATGAGAGAACTGAGTTTTTATTATAAACAGCATGTACATCTTCTCGGGGGTTAGGGCTTAAAATAGAATTAGGCAGTATTTCAACTAAAACTTGTTTTTCAATATCTTTTTTAACCATAAAATCTGACAACACTGCTATACCATTTCCATTTATACACAATTGCCTAATTGCTTCTCCGCTAGTGGCAGTAATAGATGGTTTTAAACTAATAGTATCTTTTAAGAACCAGTTATTCAGTTTTGGGGAGTCTGCAAAACCAATAATTTGATGTTCTTTTAAATCATCAATACAAGTAGGGGCCCCTTTTTTGTTCAAGTAGCGAGGGCTTGCAACAATACGAAGTTTACTTAGTCCGAGCTTTTTAGCGTACAGGTTAGAATCACTGAGTTTTCCTATTCTAATCGCTATGTCTGTCTTTTTTTTGATGAGGTCAACAATACTTTCATTAGACAATAGCTCGAGTGTAATTCCAGGGTAAGCTAGTTGAAAATCTTCTATATACGGAATTAGCTGGTGATATAAAAATGGGCTTGCGGCATCGACCCTCAACTTACCTGCGGGGTTACTTTGTAAGTTATTAAGAGCTTCTTCCCCTCTACTAATTATATCCAACCCTTCTGTTACATATTCTAAAAACAGCTGTCCTTCTTCAGTTAAGTCAATTCGCCGAGTACTTCGATTAAATAAAGTGACTTTCAAATCACATTCTAACCGTGTAATGGCACGTGAAACTTTTGCGACTTGTGAATCTAACTGATTGGCTGCACTTGTAAAGCTACCTGTATTAGCAATAGTGATAAATGTTTCAAGATCTTCGTTTTTTGATTTAATGAGCATAATTAACATACAAAAATGTAAACATTTAGCCAGTTTAATTTACTGATTCATTAATAAATAGGGGTTATTATTGTTGTTTTTAAAAAACAGTTTTGTAATTTTTGTGCATCGATAATGCCTTAATTCATGCTATGTGTTTAAGCAATATTTACTGCACGATAGGTGCAACTGAATGCGGGTTTAAATGATTATTTAGCCGCTGTACTTCTAAAGATTATTAACCCTGTAGGTATAGTTGCGTATTAGACTAAAGTCTATAGGTTAGATTTCTTCACTTATTAGGTTTGTTTTTATCGTTTGTCGGTTTGATGGGAATTCTCTAAAGTTCAGTTGTCGGCAACAAGCACGACTTAACCAAACAGGATTATGACCATGAAAACTTTTATCAAAACTATCGCTCTTAGCTCACTACTTACTTGTTCAGCTGCTGCAATGGCTGATCAAAGTGATTACAAATTAATGGTTATCGAAACTGCAACAGCGCCGCAGCCACTTGAGCAATCATTTAATAGCTGTGCACTTAATGTTAAGTCAAAAAACTATGCACAAGCTGAAGAAGTTTGTACTAAAGCAATTGCGCTTTTAAAGGATGCTGATGCACCACGTTTTAAAGTACGCCAGCTTACTTCATACGCACTAAGCAACCGTGGTGTTGCGCGTTTGAAATCGAATAACGAAACAGCTGCTTTAGCCGATTTGTACGAAGCTAACCAAATGTCTAACAGCACTATGGTATCGCACAACTTAAATCGCGCTAAAGAAGAGCTTTCTTTATAAGCTTTTAGCAAGCATATTTTAAAAAAAGCCCCAGCTAGGTTTAACCTGCTGGGGCTTTTTTGTATCAGCATTATTGTAGTTTGTACGATTAAGTGCTTATTGCTAAGAGTAATTGCATTACCCATAGTTTATTAAATGTAAGTACCTAAAAAGTTGGTATATTTATAATGACGTTAGACTAAAGTCTATAGGTTAATTTTATTCACTTATTGAGTTTGTTTTTATCGTTTGTGAGGTTTGAGCTTTTACTCTAAAGTTCAGTTGTCGGCAACAAGCACGACTCACTTAATTAGGAAAGGCAAACCATGAAACGTACACTTTTAAAAACCATCGCTCTTGGCTCATTATTAACTTGCTCTGCAGCTGTAATGGCTGATTCAAGTGACTACAAATTAATGGTTATTGAAGCGCAAACTGCGCCGCAGCCGCTTGAACAATCGTTTAACAGCTGCGCACTGAATGTTAAGTCAAAAAACTACGCACAGGCTGAAGCTATTTGTACTAAAGCAATTGCACTTTTAAAAGATGCAGACGCACCACGATTTAAAGTACGCCAGCTTACTTCATTCGCGTTAAGCAACCGCGGTGTAGCGCGTTTAAAAGCGAACAACGAAACGGCTGGTCTTGCTGATTTATACGAAGCTAAATCAATGTCTAACAGTACAATGGTGTCGCACAATTTAACACGTGCTAAAGAAGAGCTTTCTTTATAATAAGTATTACCGCAGTGAAAAAGCCGATGTGAGAGTGATCTTGCATCGGCTTTTTTGTGTTTACTGTTTTTTAAAGTGCTCATTATCTATTCATCATTGCGGGTTAATAATACATTTAATTGTTTAACTCAAAGCAGAATCCTATTTTGAAGCCCATAAAAATATTACTACTTAGCTTAGTCGCTATTATATTAACCATAGTACTAGCCCTGTTCGTTTTGCCTGAAAAAATCACTAATCCCGTATTAGGGGCAACACCCAAAGATTGGAATCATGCTACTTTTTGGTATGAGCCATGGGGGAAGTCGGGTGTTCATAAAGGCATTGATATATTTGGTAAAAAAAATACGCATGTTGTTGCACCGGTTAATGGGGTTGTTGTGTTTAGCGGTGAGCTTAAAAGAGGCGGTAAGGTAGTTGCTATACTCGGGCCTAAATGGCGGGTGCACTATGTAGCGCATTTAAATAGTTACAGTGTAAGTGAAGGCGACATTGTGAAGTTAAATGAAAATATTGGCTTATTGGGTAACACAGGAAATGCAGCGGGTAAGCCACCTCATGTTCATTATTCAATTGTGTCTTTATTTCCCCTACCTTGGCTTGCAACAAGTGAAAGCCAAGGTTGGAAAAGAATGTTTTATATCAACCCACATACAAACCTGATTAGCCGGTAATGGTCAGTGGCAAATAAATAATACAAATTTTTAGTTATTGAATAGCTACAGCAAGCTGGTGGTAAAGGCCAATACCTACAATTACATTGAACGGAAAAGTAACACCCAGCGAGCTAAGCATGGCAAGGCCTATATCGGCTTTAGGAATAGCGGCTTTGATTGCTGCAGGTGCTGCAATGTAAGAGGCACTGGCTACTAAGCTACCGAGTATAACCACTGAACCAAGTTCTAATCCTAATAAAGTACCTACGCCAACACCTACTGTGCCCAAACATAGTGGGGTAATAATAGCAAAAGTCGCTAATTTCCAATGTTGCCAAGGGAAAGGGCGCAGTGTTTGTGCAGCTACTAATCCCATTTCTAGTAAAAATAAAGCGAGGACTACTTTAAAACTGCTTGTTAATAAGCTGGTAACCTGGCTGCCTTGCGATGTGCCGTACATCATGCCAATAATTACACCACCCACTAATAAAATAACACTTTTGTTTGTGAGGGTTTCGTGCCAAAGCGCTTTTAATGAGAGAGTACTTGTTTGGCCTAGGTCTTTATCGAGCTTGCGATAAAGTAATAAGCCAACAATAATAGCGGGAAGCTCTAGCATAACTAAATAGAGCGTTACTTCAGCGCCAACGGCTAAATTTGCAGATTCGGCATACGCTAACGCAACCGCGAACGTACCTGCACTCACCGAACCATAATGCGCTGCAATACTTGCGCTGTTAGCCACCGATAATTTAATAACGTATTTTAAAATGGGGTATAGCATTAGCGGAATAAGTGCACCTAAGAGCATCACTGTGCCCATTTCTGGTAACAGTTGCCAGCTTAAATTGCCGTGAAGTACCATGCCGCCTTTTAAACCAATAGTTAGCATGAGTAATAAGCTTAGTGTTTCGTAGGTTGCTTTAGGAATGGTTAAATCAGAGCGTAATATTCCCGCTACTAATCCTAAAATAAAAAACATAACAACTATATCAGGCACAACATTTCCTTTTAAATATGAAATTAAGTGGCGCTATTGTATTTAAAACTTTGTATAGTAAATAATAAAATAAATACTAGTTAGGTATAAATAATTATCTATAGGTGGTGATTGTGGATTTACGACATATTTCATTTAGGTTGCTCGAAGTGTTTATGAGCGTAGTAAAAACAGGCTCAATTAGTGAAACCGCGAGGCGTTTGCACTTAACTCAGCCCACTGTATCCCTGCAAATTAAACGCTTACAAGAAGCCGTAGCTGAGCCATTAATGGTTATGCAGCATCAAAAAATGCATGTGACCGAAGCTGGACTTGAGCTTTATAAAACCTGTCAGCAAGTATTTGGACACTTTGAAGATTACCAAGACTTTTTAACAGAACTAAATGGTGGTGAGCGAGGTAGGTGTAAAATAGCCATGGTCAATACCGCACAATATATTTTGCCTAAATTATTGGGACCTTATAGTAATTTACACCCGCATGTAGAGCTTCCACTAGAAATTGGTAACCGTGCAGAAGTGCTAAACCGATTTGAGCGTGGTGAAGACGATATTTACGTATTCAGCCATCCTCCATCGCTTGAACATGCGCAAGCTGCACGTTTTTTACATAATCCGCTTGAGTTTATTGTGCCGGTTAATCATCCGCTTGCACAAGTAGAGTCAGTAAAGCTAAGCGACTTAATGCAATACCGGTTTTTATTACGTGAAAATGGCTCGGCAACGCGCATGTTATTTGAAAGCGAGCTACAAAGCCGTGGTTTAGTACTGAGTGATTCAGTGCAAATGGCTAGCAATGAAGCAATTAGAGTTGCGGTATCTTCGGGTATGGGAATAGCCGTTTTATCTCGCCATGTACTCGCAAAAGACGATGCAAGCTTTAAGGTATTAACTGTTACCGATACGCACTTAGCTAGCCATTGGTATTTTGTTATGCGAACCGACAGGCATATATCGCATGCTGCACGAAACTTTTTAAAATTTGCACAGCAACATTTAGAGCAATACCTCGATTCGCAGTGGGTACGAAACGAGTTAGATAATTTGCAGCTAAATTAATTTATATCCGGGGTTGAGTCTCTTAAAATTAGCTTAGGCTCAAACACCTGAGTAACCGTTATGCCGCTTTTTTTATAAATATCTTTAAGCACTAAATTTGCTGCTGCACGGCCCATTTCGGGTACTGGGTTATCTATTGTGGTAAGCGTAGGGTAAAGGTAATTGGTAAAAATAACGTTATCAAACCCAATTATTGCTAAATCTTTAGGTATATTAAAGCCATGCTCGCGAGCGTATTTCATTGCACCTGATGCCATTTCGTCATTGGCGCACACAAGAGCCGTAATTTGCGCTTTATTTTGAATAAAATGACGCAGGCCATCGCTGCCACCGGTTTCTTTAAAGTCGCCCACATAATACAAGCTTTCGTCAAAGGTGAGGTTATATTCTGCAAGCGCCTTTTTGTGGCCTTTTAAACGATCTGAGGCATCTTCTTTAAATTGTGGACCGGCAATATAAGCAATACGTTTATGCCCTTTATTGATCATAGCTTTTGTTGCAAGGTAGCCACCCATAACATTATCGAGACTAATGCAGTTTTGCTCTATTTCTTTAACGTAGCGACTCATTAAATAAATAGGGGTTTTACCTTTACTGAGCTCAATTAAATACTCGTTAGATACCGCTTCTACGTGAGCAATAATGGCGTCGCAATTACGGCTAATTAAAAATTCAAAACCGTTTTTTTCTTTTTTTTCATCACTGTGGCCGGGCGTAATAATTACGTGTTTACCAGCTATACGTAATTGCTCTTCAATGGCCGACATCATTTGTCCAAAAAACGGGCCATCTAACTCAGACACTAAAATGCCTACACTGTTAGTGCGGCTTGATGCTAAAGAGCGTGCAATAGAGCTTGGCTGATAGCCGAGCTCTTTCATCGCCTCTAATACCTTTTTTTTAGTTTTTTTACTTACGTAGTCGTTGTCGTTAAGCACCCTAGAAACAGTTGATAAAGACACTCCTGCCATTTCTGATACTTGATAAATAGTCGCCATTTATATCCTAGCTTGTACGCATTTGTTTTAAATAAAATTTATAAAACATAAATTGTGATTAAATGTTAATTTACACATTACTGCGCCTAATTGCTAAATCTTCTGTTATTTTTTGGGTTATTGCAGGTGTAAGCGGATAAATAAGCATCAACGCGGCGCCTAAAAATGCAAAAGCAGCAGGGATCCAGCTCATTAACAACTGCATAGCGGGAAGGGTTTGGTTAATTGTAAGCTCATCCATACCGTTATACCCATAGCTTGCAAGTACCACTAATACAAGTGCCCCAGCAAAACCACCTCCCGTTTTTTGTACAAAGGTGCCTGCAGAATAAATAAGCCCGGTTGCGCGGCGTTTATTTTTCCACTCGGAGTAGTCGGCAGAATCTCCCAGCATGCTAAAAAACAAAGTAGGCATCATAGCGGCAAAAAACTCAGCCGCGCAGCCAAACGTAAATACAGCGACAATATTATTGCTAGGCACCCAATAAAATGCAGTGGTTAATAAGCCGCTTAGCAACAACGATGCAATAAATAAATTGCGTTTGCCCATAATTTCAGCCAGCTTGCCTGTAGCAAGTGCACCAAATATAGATACTATTAATAAGGCAATAAAATATTGCCCTGCCATGAGTTCATCAGCAACGTGGTACTTAAAGTAATAGGCAATAACACCATATTTTATGCCGTTAAACATCATGGTTAAAAAGCCAATACCCAATAAAACGAGCCACGGTTTATTTGTTAGTAAATCGACCATATCGCGCTGCGAACCGGTTAGGTTTTGTTTGTTTTTATTAAGTAGTTTTTTTATAACAACAGTCATTGCCGCCATAACTAAAGCAAAAAATAATCCGCTGTATAAATCGCGATAGTAAAAAAACAGCGTTGTTGATAACAAAGGTAATATTATAAATGGTAGGTTTTTAGTTAAATCAAACAGTTCTGATTTTAAACACCCTTGCTCTGAAGCTGGGGCTATTACACGCTCTTTAGTGCTTACAAAGGTAATAACCATAAGCGCAATAAGTAAACTTGCGAACAAATACATAGTGAGCTGATAGCCCTTGGCGTTATCACCGCCTCCAAAGTAAGCGACTAAATCGGGTAAAAAACCCATCACTAATAACCCGCCGGTAAACGCGCCTGCAAATCTGAATCCTGATAGCTTTGTGCGCTCGGTGTCATCGGGGGTCATTACGCCCATAAGTGCAGAGTAGGGTACGTTACTGACTGTATAAGCAAGTGTTAAACCAATATAAGTAACGTAGGCATAAATAAGTTTATTGGTTTCGTTAAAGTTAGGTGTGGTAAAGCACAGCACCATAAACAAACCTAAAAAGGGCGCGGAGTAGAGAATCCACGGCCTAAATTTTCCAAAGCGCGACTGCGTTCTATCGGCAATCATGCCCATAATTATATCGGTTACACCATCAGATAACCTAACCACTAAAAACAGCATGGCGGCCGCTGCAGCCGATATGCCAAAGGTGTCGGTATAAAATACCGCTAAATAGGCCAATGCGCCACGCCATACTAAATTAGCACCCGCGTCACCCATGGCATAACCGACTTTTTCGTATAAAGGGAGTTTGTTCACAGTGTGTGTTCTTATTGTTATAAGCCGATAATTTATCGGCTTGTTATGAGTTTAGTGTACGCTTTACCACTGGCTTTAACAGTTCGTTTTTGTGTGTTGTAGTCTACGTGTACTATACCAAAGCGTTTTAAATATCCTTCTGCCCATTCAAAATTATCCATCAGGCTCCACGCAAAGTACCCATCTACCTTAACACCTTGTGCTGTTGCATTATGTAGGGCATTTAAATGCTCTTGGTAATATTCAATACGATCGTTGTCTTTCACTTCACCGTCTTTAAATTCATCAGCCATGGCTGCGCCATTTTCGGTAATATAAATAGGTGGTAGGGTGTATTTTTCGTTTAACGATACAAGTAACTCTGTAAGCGCTTTAGGGTAAATTTCCCAGCCAATATCGGTCATTGGGGCTTTGTGTGGCAGCTCATGATAAAAGTCTGTTTCGCTTGCTTGATAATGCATACGGGTATAAAAATTCACACCTAAATAATCAAGTGGCTGTGCAATAATTTCCATATCGCCTGGTAAAATATCAGGGCGCTGGGCTTTAGGTAATTGGTTAATAATATCAGGGTATTGACCTTGCATTACTGGCTGCATATACCATTGATTTATGTAGTCATCAGCAAATGCAGTGGCGTTTAAATCTTCTTCGCATTGGCTAACTGAGTAGCAAGGCGTAAAGTTAAGCACAATACCGTTGAGTGAATTAGGGCTATTTTTAGCAAGCACTTGCATCGCTAATCCGTGGCCAAGTAGTAAATGATGGGCAGCTTTTCGCCCGTGTTCTCGACCTACAATACCGGGTGCATGTACGCCAATTTCGTAACCTAAATAAGAGCTACAAAATGGCTCGTTTAGTGTTGCATAAGAATGTACTCGCTCACCAAAGGCTTGGGTAATTAAGTCTGCGTAATGTGCAAATTCGTAAGCCGTGTTTCGGTTAAGCCAACCGCCTTCGTCTTCAATATGTTGTGGTAAATCCCAGTGGTACAAAGTAACAAAAGCTTTGATATTACGACGTTTTAGTTCATCTAAAATATCGGTGTAAAACTTAACGCCTTTAGGGTTTAAATGACCTGCTTTGGTCATTACACGGGGCCAAGAAATAGAAAGCCTGTAGGCGTCTACACCTAGCGACTCAATTAAGTCTATATCGTCTTGCCAACGGGTGTAGTGCTCGCAGGCTACATCGCCATTTGAATTATCAGCAATTTTACCTTCTTTACTACAAAAGGTATCCCAAATGCAGGGGAGACGATCTGCTGCGCCACCCTCAATTTGAAAAGACGCTGTGGCCACACCGTAAGTAAAGTGTTTGGCTAAAAGTGGTGAGCCACTAGGTAAAGATAATTGTTTCATTAAGCGAAAACCCCTGCTTTATTTTTAGTAAATTTGCTTTTATAAAGTTAAAGTTGGAAGCGCTTCCATAATTAATTTGATTAATCGCCGGGTATAGTATTTAATAACTTTCAGGAAGCGCTTCCATATTTAGGTTAGTGGCTATTGTTTAACAGGTCAATAGTTATATTTAAATAAGCAAATTACATTATAAAAACACACCCAGACAACACAGGGCCATAACAATGAAAAAAAGCTTAAACACAAAAGCATTAAAAATTCTTTCCCTTTTAGTGGGAGGAATATGCGTTTTAACAGCCTGTAATAAACAGCAAACGCAAGTTAGTAACAATCATACTAACGCCTCGGAGCATGAGCAGGGCGATCTAACACTTTGGCCAACTCTTAAAAACAAAGTACAAAAAAGCACCGAGATCGAAAATAAAATTGCCGGTTATTTAAAGTCGATGACGCTTGAGCAAAAAGTAGCGCAAATGATCCAACCAGAAATTCGCGATATAACCGTTGAAGATATGCGCAAATATGGGTTTGGATCTTATTTAAATGGTGGAGGCTCTTTTCCTGATGCTAATAAGCATGCTACTCCTGCTGACTGGATAGGGCTTGCAGAGAGTATGTATCAAGCATCGGTTGATGATACGCTTGATGGCAGTAAAATCCCTACCATGTGGGGCACTGATGCCGTACATGGACATAATAACGTCATTGGTGCGACGTTATTTCCACATAATATTGGTTTGGGTGCTGCTAATAACCCTGCGCTTATAGAGCAAATTGCAGCGGCAACAGCGGTAGAAGTAATGGCTACAGGAATTGATTGGGTATTTGCACCTACCGTAGCTGTAGTGCGCGATGATCGCTGGGGCAGAACCTACGAAGGCTATTCAGAGGACCCTGCAATTGTTCGCGAGTATTCAGCCGCTATTGTAAATGGCTTACAAGGTAGAGCCGATGGCGACTTTTTAAGTGATAAACGCGTAATTAGCACTGTTAAGCACTTTTTAGGTGATGGCGGTACAGTGGATGGCGACGATCAAGGTAATAATATTGATACCGAAAAAGATTTATACAATATACATGCGCAAGGTTATATAGGTGGCTTAACGGCAGGTAGTCAGTCTGTTATGGCGTCGTTTAATAGCTGGCATGGCAAAAAAAATCATGGCAATAAATACTTACTTACCGATGTACTCAAAACCAAAATGGGTTTTGATGGCTTTGTTGTAGGAGATTGGAACGGCCACGGGCAAGTTGCCGGCTGTACTAACGAAAGCTGCCCACAAGCAGTCAATGCGGGGCTTGATATTTTTATGGTGCCTACAAGTGCTTGGAAACCACTTTATAACAATACAATAGCGCAAGTAAAAGCAGGTACTATTCCTATGGCTAGAATAGATGATGCCGTTGCGCGTATTTTACGCGTTAAATTACGTGCGGGTTTATTTGATAAACCAAGCCCCGCAAATCGAAAATATTCAGGTAAATTAGAGCTAATAGGTGCGCCAGCACATCGCGATATTGCCCGCCAAGCGGTACAAGAGTCGTTAGTATTGCTTAAAAACAACGACCATTTATTACCGATTAACCCATCAAGCAATATACTTATAGCAGGCGATGCGGCCAATAATATTGGTAAACAATCGGGGGGTTGGAGCATTACGTGGCAAGGCACCAACAATAAAAATGCAGATTTCCCTGGAGCCACCTCTATATATGCCGGATTAAAAGCGCAAATAGATACAGCAGGCGGTAACGCTATTTTAAGCCCAAATGGCATGTTTGATACTAAACCCGATGTAGCCATTGTTGTATTTGGCGAAGAGCCATACGCAGAAGGGCATGGCGATAAAGATAACCTTGAATTTGAGCGAGGTAATAAACGCTCACTTAAAATTTTAAAAGCGTTAAAACAGCAAAATATACCGGTTGTATCTGTGTTTATATCGGGCAGACCCATGTGGGTTAATAGCGAGCTAAATGCATCTGATGCGTTTGTAGCTGCATGGCTTCCTGGCACTGAAGGCCAAGGTATTGCTGATGTATTACTAAGCGATAAACAAGGGAAAGCACAACATGACTTTAAAGGTAAGTTATCGTTCTCGTGGCCTAAATCGCCACTGCAAACGGCTGTAAATAAGGGCGATGCTGATTACTCACCATTATTACCCTATGGCTTTGGTTTAACGTACAAAGATGAAAGTACGCTTGGCAATAATCTAAATGAAGACTCAGGTGTTGATGTAAGCAAGCTTGCGCCGCTGTCTATATTTAATGGCAGCTTTAAAACGCCGTGGCGTTTGTTTTTAAACTCTAATAACCAGCAGCATCAAGTGGCCAGCAACAGTGTAAAGCTTGGCGGCATTACTTATCGTACTGAAGATAAGGCCATTCAAGAAGATGCGATGGCGTTTAATTTTACAGGCTCTAGCACAAGCTATATCGAAATTAACAGTAACTTTACTGAAGACAAAGTAGCTTATATTGAGGGCAAGTCAGCGCTTAGTTTTAGCTATAAAATAAATACAATGCCAACAGAGCAAGTGCAACTAGGTATGAAATGCGAGCAAGGCTGTGGTGGCGAGCTTAATATTACCAATGAGCTTAAAAATTCAGCCTTAAATACATGGCAAACAATGAGTGTAGATTTAACCTGTTTTGCTAAAAAGGGCGTTGATTTTGCCAGAGTAACCAGCCCATTTATTATTAAAACGGCAGGAGAGCTTAGCGTTTCAGTTGCAGATATTGGCTTTGAACCACAAAACGCTAAAAGTGCCAAGATTAAGTGTGAATAATAAAGCGTAAAAATTGTTGTGTGTACCCAAAGCCCTTTTTTAAGGGCTTTTTTCATGCAGGGCAATAGTGTTTTAAAAACTCATGGTGGGGTGGTAATTGGCTTACGCGCTGTTCGATTTGTTGCTTAATACCGTGTAAAAAACGGGTGAGTTCTTCGTCGCTCATCATGCTGGCTATTAAGTGGTGTTGTTCGGGCACAATACCTTGTCCAAGCATAACTTGCACCCACGAATCGACTCTAAAAATATCACCATCGTCTAAAAATACACGGCCAGTTTGTTTAAACAAATCAATTTTATGCTGAAGTGTTTTTGGCACTTCCATGGCGCTACAGTGTTGCCAAAATTCGCTGTCATCGCGATTAGTTACTTTGTAGTGCAGCACAATAAAGTCGCGAATATTTTCAATTTCGCTTTTAAGTTGTTTGTTGTATTCATCAATGGCGTGATTGGTTATGCCATTAAACGGAAATAAACGCATAAAACGAATAATACCCGACATAATTAAATGAATGCTGGTGGACTCAAGTGGTTCAACAAAACCGCTTGCAAGACCAAGCGCAAGGCAGTTTTTGTTCCAGCCTTTTAAGCGACGCCCAGTTTTAAATTTAATAACACGGGGTTCAGTAAGCGTTTCACCTTCAATGTTATTTAGCAATAACGCTTTAGCTTGTTCGTCATCCATATATTGGCTGCAATACACTAACCCATTGCCTACACGACTTTGCAGCGGTATACGCCATTGCCAACCGCTTTTATGGGCAATAGAGCGGGTAAGTGGCAATACGGTATCTCTTGTTGATTTTGTTTGTACTGCAATGGCGCTATTGCATGGTAATAAGTGCGACCAATCTTCGTAGCCCGTATGCAGTGCTTGCTCTATTAATAAGCCTCTAAAGCCGGTACAATCTATAAAAAAGTCGCCGTTTATTTGCTCGCCACTATTTAAAAGTAATGATTCTATGTGGCCTGTTTTAGCATTTTTTACTACTTTTTGTATTTTACCTTCAACACGCTTTACACCTAATGGCTCTGAAAATTCACGTAAAAACAGCGCATAGCGGGTAGCATCCATATGGTAGGCGTAGTTAATAGGATTTTGTTGGTTAAACGCAAATTTACCGGCTTTAGCCGCTTGCAGCTCGTAACAGTAATCGCCAAATGGGTTGTGTATTCCTAAAGTTTTGCCTTGTAGCCAAAAGTGATGAAACTCACCCGCCCAACATTCTTTGCCCGTTGCGCCAAATGAGTGAATATAACGCGTGTTTTCATCGCCCCAGTTTTCAAAGCTAATACCTAATTTAAAGCTTGCTTGAGTGGCTTTCATAAAAGCTTGCTCGTTTATACCTAGCAATTTATGAAACGTACGAATAGGCGGAATTGTTGCCTCGCCAACGCCTACAGTGCCAATATCGTCAGATTCAACAAGGGTAACATGTATATTTTTGCCAATTAATTTTGCAAGTGCAGCCGCAGCCATCCAGCCTGCAGTGCCGCCTCCCGCTATTACTACATTTTTAACAGCATTTGTTTTAGTCATCATGTGGCTGCCTATTATTAGATAAAAGATCATTTAAAAGCGCGCGGTTACTCGGTAAGCCTTTTAAGTATTGCGCTATTTTTTCACGGTTTTGTTGATAAAAATAATCGCCAGCTTGAGCGCTGGTAAACGCATTTTGTGCTCGAGGTGTTTGTGTATTAAAGCCCATGCCGTATAAAACATACTGGTAACTACTTGATGAAAATACTTCTTCGTTTTCAATAAAGTCAAAGCGGCTAGGGGGCTGAAATTGCCACAGTTTAAGTAAATTTTGTAGGCGCTCTGGTGCAGTTGTTAAATCACGAATATTTTGCCAGTAGGGGGTATCGTCGCGTTCGCTTAAAACATAATGGAGTTTTAAAAATTCGACAACACGTTGCCAGCGCGTGCTAAAACGGTCGTTAAAGCGATTTGCAAGTTGGCTCATATGCGTGCGGTTTTGTGGTAGTTGCTCGCTCAGCATACTAATTGAAAGTTCAACCATGGCAAGTGCAGAGGCTTCAAGTGGCTCTAAAAATCCAGCCGACATACCCACGGCAACACAGTTTTTAATCCAAAACTTTTGTCTGTACCCTGGGCTGAATTTTAATACACGGTAGTTAAGCTGCTCAGCTTGTTGCTCGCTAGTACTTTTAGCTATGTAGCTTTTTAAAGTATCAGTTGCGCTTTCATCGCTTTGGTATTTACTACTAAATACATAACCTGTGCCACGGCGTGTGGGCAGGGCTATATCCCAAATCCAGCCGTTACTTTGCGCAGTAGAGAGCGTTGCAGAGGCAATTGGCTGATTGATGTGTGCATTAGGTACTTGCGCTGCAACAGCGCTGTTATTAAATAAAATATGATCTTGCGCTATAAACTCACTATTAAAATGCTCACCAATTAAACGCGCACGAGAGCCTGAGCAATCTAAAAATAAATCACCTGTTATATCGCCATTTTTATTTGTTTTTAATGAGGCAATATAGCCATGCTCGTCGTTAATAACGTGGGTTACATCGTCAGTAATATGTGTAACATTTAAGTTTTTAACACAGTGGTTTTTTAAAAACTCGGAAAATTTACCTGCATCTAAATGATAGCCATAGTTGGTGACTGCTGCGTATTCGGGTGTTTGTAATTGTTTTGGTGCAAGTGCTGCTTGGCATACAAAACTTTGCATATTAACAACGTCAGCAAACTTTTGGTTAGGTGCAATACGTTGCCAACTTGCGTGTAAATTGGTTTGCTCGTAGCCTTGAGGGTCCATAAAAGGGTGGTAGTAATTTTCTCCCTTACTTAGGTTGCGCCAATTTATAAATTTAGAACCTTGCTTAAAGGTGGCATCGCACTGTGTTATAAAATCAATTTCTTTAATGCCAATACGCTGTAACGTATTACGCATTGAAGGCCACGTGCCTTCGCCTACACCTATTATTGGTACGTTTGCTGACTCAATTAACGTGACACTCAAATGTGGATGCTCAGCAGCTAATAAACCCGCACTTAGCCAGCCGGCTGTACCACCACCTAAAATGACTATTTTTTTTATTGGTTTGGTCATGAGTTAAAACCCTAAACTTGATAACACGTAAACTATATCGTTTTAAATACAAAAAAGCCGCTAGTAATAACTAACGGCTTTGCTTGGTATTACCTTTAGAAGTTGTAACGCATACCAATATTGTAGCGTGCGCCTAGTTGTTGTAAGTTCCATAATTGCACTGATGTACGGCCATGTTCGCGGCTGTTTTGCTCAGTAATATTTATGCCTTCAACAAAAAACGAAAGCTGTTCGCTGTAGTTGTACGCAACGTTAAAGTCGATTTGATAATACTCTTCAGTAAAACCAGGTTCGTTAACGTAACGCGCAGCACTATTTAAAAACTTATCCCGCCAGTTATAGGCAACACGGGCTTGAAAGTCATCGTTTTCGTACATGGCAATAAAGTTGGCTGTATCGCTTAGCCCTACCAGTGCAAACTGCGTTGTAGAAGGGCTAGCATTTACATCAAAGTCTATATCACCATTAACGGTAGTGTAGTTTGCTTGAACGCCAAAACCGCTTTCACCAAAAAAGTGTTGAAATGCAATTTCAAAACCATCTATGGTGGCGCTTTTATTATTGGTTGGTACTTGTGCAGTAAAATCGAGTAGTGGGTCATCGCTGTTAGCAATAACATCGTACGCCGCTTCAAATTCTTCGTAAGTCATAGAATCAAAATCTACCCCATTTTCGGTAGCCGCAACCATTTGGAATAAGTTTGAATCTGTAACAGCAAGCCCACGGGCTTCAAGCTCTGCAATGGCAGCTTGCGCGCGAGGGCCCGCAGTTGCATCGCGTAAACCATAGTAATTTTGTGTCATTGGCGTTAAACCAATAAAGTTTTCGATATCTTTTGTGTAGTAACCTACCGATACATAACTTGTTTCTGCAAAATACCATTCTGCCGATACATCAATGTTATCTGACTCAAGCGGCACTAAACCAGGATTACCTGTTGACGCTGTTGCTGGTGACGAACCAGGCAATAAGGTTGGCGCTCCCGGTACACCGACAGTAGCGGCAGAACTTAAGTTATCATACGTTGGGCGGGCAATTGTTGTACTGTAAGAAAAGCGCGCTTTTACGTTTTCGATTACTTCTATGTCAAAGTCTAGGCTGGGTAAAAAATGATCGTAACTAGATTTTAGTGTGAAATCTTGCTTATCTGAGCCAAAGCGTACGTTAAAATCGTTGTTGCCTTCCCAAGCAATGGCATTTGGCAGGTCGATATTAGCAGTTGAAGTAATATCAGTTGACTCGTGACGTGCGCCAACAACGATGTTGTAAGGCATGTCATTAAAATAACCAGTATATGTGAACTGAACAAAGGCCGCAGTAATATCTTCATCTATGGTGCGGTTTGTAGCAAAAGCGCCATCGGCTGCGAAGTTAAATCCATATTGCTCGCCTGCCCAATAACCTATTTGTGAAGCGCTGCCCGTATAGCCTTGATTAAATGAACCAGACGTATCGTAATCGTCAAACTCAGCTAAAAAGTTGGTAGGATTTAAATAACCGTCAGGTAATTCACCAGGGTTTTCAACTCCCCAATTTCCCATCGTGTTACGAGTAAGTGACTGAAGTGAATGGCTTTCCATAGAGCGAGATTCTACGCCAAAGTCAATTACACCGTTTTCCAGCTCATATTTACCATGAAGCCTAAATTCGTTCACTTCAGATTCTTGGCTTGCAAAATTAGAGTCTAATATCGAGGTACCTACATCTGCAGGGTCGAGCGTATTGTTACAGTTTAAGTTAGCGCGTCGACAGTCGTTAAAATCTATACTCATAGAAGGAAGTTCGCGGCTAAAGTCTACTTCTTGTGCATTAATAACATTTGCACCAAGGCCAGCATTAACCCAGCTGCCGTATGGTGCGTCAGGTTTACTGGTGGCTTTTGAATTGTGCGCATCAAACATAAAGCTCAACTCAGAGTTAAAGTAATACTCTACATTTAAGCCGATTGAATCGTTTTTATTTACCTGATTTAACTCTTGAAATGCTAAACCTAAATCACGCGTTTGTAGATCGCGGCGCTCTTCACGGTAATAGACAGGTGTTTTAACGGTGTTGTCATCAAAGGTTAGCGCACTTTTGTAATTGTCCATCCAAAGAGACTGCTCAGCGCGTGCTTCAAATAAATCTTGTTTAGAGTAGGTGTAATCAAGTGTGGCTGTTAAATCATCAATTGGGCTGTACTGAAATGTTAATTGCGCATTTGTACGCGTACGCTCTCTGTCGGCTATGGTATAACGTAAATCTGATGGCATTGAATAAAGCTGGCCAATCTCTGGTGCGTTAGTTAAAACAATATCGTCAGCTGCTTGAGGAATAGTGCCGTCAAAAGCCGATGTATTCCACTGATTTACAAATGCACCTGTTGATGAGCTATCGCGCTGTTGCATGCTTGCTGTTAACGATGCGCCAAATTTAGCGTCGCTGTCGGTCCAGCTAATAATACCCGAAAGCTCAGGTGTAATGTCATCGCCTACGCGATTAGTTGTATCGTGAAGTGCTTTAACACCAATACTTGAAATAAATCCAGGGTTGTCGAGTGGGCGGGCAGTGTTAATGTTAATAGTTGCACCAATACCACCAGAGGCAATACTTGCTTTACCTGTTTTATAAACTTCAACTGATTTAACGCTATCAGATGCCAAATTAGCAAAATCAAATGCACGAGAATTGGGAGTGCCGCCACCTGCAGGAAGAGATGCAGCAGGCATTGTGCGACCATTTAGGGTTACCATATTGTAATCGGGGCCAAAACCACGAACAGTCACTTTAGACCCTTCACCGTTTGAGCGATCAATCGACACACCGGTAATACGCTGTAGCGATTCGGCTAAATTGGTATCGGGAAATTTACCAATATCTTCAGCAGAAATGGCGTCTACCACACCTGCGGCATCACGTTTTAATCGAGTTGATTCTTTAATGCTGCTTTTAAAGCCGGTGACCTGAATTACTTCAACGTCTTGGTTTGCTTCTTCTTGTGCAAGCAACGGTAAAGATACAGATGCGCTTAAAATCAAAGATAGGCTGGTTGCTATCTTTGTTTTTCTTACAATATGGTTAGCCATTCGGTTTCCCTCGTACTTTTATCATTATTATTAACAGCTTGTATGCGGCTGTTATTGTGTAAATGTTAACATTGTCAAATGTGTGGAAGCGCTTCCAGAAAAGATAATTAAAAATCGCCTGTGTGGAAGCGCTTCCAGAAATGCTAGACCAATTTCATAGAAGGATCAACTAATGTTTTAATAAAATGAAATATATTTGTTTGAAAAATGTAATTTATACTGTGAGTAAAGGGGTTGGTTAAACTGCGTTAAAATTAAGCCAAATTAATATGCTTTAAAAGTGGTGCTAGTAATTGAATCTCGCAACATGTAATGATTAGACCCTTGATATATCTGAGTGGATTGTCATAAATTCGAGTTATTGTGCAAGTAAATTAACAAATAATGTTAAGTTGAAATACAGTTAAAAACGGAGCAATCAAATTTAATGAATTATTTGAAATTAGCAAATATCGTTGGGTTCCAAAAAGTGAGTACGATTGTTAAAGAGGTACCATGAAAGCGCATCAGCAAGCAGTAATAGAGCAAGGGCAATGGTTTAAAAATCGTAGCCCCAAGCTAAAAATGTTTTTATTAACTCACGGTAAAATACTCACTTTGAAAGCCCAACAAGCGCTATTTTTACGTGGCGATGCGCATGATGGAATATACGTTGTTTTAAGTGGCGTTATGCGAATTAGTGGCGTAAATAGTAATGGTAAAGAGGCTGTTTTGAGTTTCATCGATGCGTCGTTATGGTTTGGTGAAGTAACGTTATTTGATAAAGGCTTAAGAACCCATGACGTTTACGCACAAACTGACGCTCAGTTATTTTATGTACCACAACGTTCATTAGAGCAACTATTAAGTAAACATCCTGAGTATTGGCAGGAGTTTGGTTTATTATTGGCACAAAAATTACGGCTTATGTTTTCTTCAATGGAAGATCATGCATTGCACAGTGCAGAGCAAAAAGTATGTAACAGATTATTAATGCTGAGTGAGCAAACTAATTTTTCAGCGCCATTGGCATTGTCTCAGCAACAATTAGCGGATATGACCTATTTAACACGGCAAACCATAAATCAAATACTACAAAAACTGGTTAAAAAAAATGCCATTAGTTTGGGGTATCAGTGCATTACAGTGTTGGATGTAAGTAAACTGCAGGCGCTTGCTAGTTAACTCAAGCGCTGCACAATAAACCTTCAGTTAAAATTTAAATTTTTGGCCAAATAAAAACAAATCCAAAACTGTTTAACCCAGATTTTTGGTTGCCTAGCTTTAACTTAGTTTATTTTCACCATTTTTTGGAACCAAAATTGCTACAGATAATACTTTGCAGCAATAGGTTTAAACTAATGATGATAACTTCTTATATAAATCAATATAGTAGCTATGTAAGTGACACTAATGCGGCATTAATAAATAAGAGTGCGGCAATAGATGTCCCCATCCAACAAACCACCCAACAACCGAAAGAGTCGAATGAGCCAAAGGTTGCTAATAACTTTTTACAAAATGCCCAAGAGGCATTGGTTTACCAACGTTTAGGTATCGATAAAGACAAAATAGCAGAGATAAAAGCATTAATAGAAGAGTTATCAGAGCAGTTACAAAAGCAAGGCGCTGACAGTGATTCAATTAACAAAAAAATGGACGAACTACAAAAAATGCTCGAACAGGAGTATCAAAATGGACGTGAGCGAATGGATACTCAACCAGAACGAGAAAAGGGAAGTATTATTTCGGCGTTAGCCTAAATTTACAAATGTCGGGTAGGTGACATTGTTGTTGCACGTTTATTTGTTATGTTTAGTGTTCAGCTAAATATTTATTGAGGAATACACAATGCAAACACTTCAACAACAACTTGGCAAATATGGTTTATATCACCGCTCTAAGCGCAATGTGCTTACTCATTTTTTTGGTATCCCACTTATTGTATTTGCCGTTTTATGTTTACTTGCCCGCATTGAAATACCCCTTGGTGGCGTTGTTATTAATGGTGCACAAATATTTGTTTTAGCTTCGGTAATTTATTACGTCATGTTAAGTCTATCGCTGGGTTTAATTATGGCTATATTGTTTACTGCATTGCTGTTTGCAGCTGAGCCTATAGCAGCTATGACATTTTGGCCTTGGTTAAGTATTGGCGTGGGGGTATTTGTGTTTGGTTGGGTGTTGCAATTTATTGGACATTATTATGAAGGCAAAAAGCCCGCGTTTGTTGATGATTTAATTGGCTTAATTATTGGCCCATTGTATGTAACTGTAGAATTACTATTTTTAATGGGTTTTTATAAACAGCTCGAAATAGAAGTGAACAATATTGCAGGGCCAACTAAGGCGTAAATTCACTTACTCAAATCAACAGCTTCATTGAGCAAAGAGGTGCCTATGAATTTTAATAATAAAACAGTGTGGGTTACAGGCGCATCGTCAGGCATTGGCAAGGAGCTTGCGATTCAATTTGCAAAGCTAGGCGCACGCGTCATTTTATCTGCCCGCAATGTTGAAAAGCTCACTGAGGTAAAAGCAACGCTTGAAGGTGATGGGCATTTAGTTATACCGCTTGATTTGTCAGCGCCTGAGGCTGTTTTGACTCAGGTTACTGATTTACTGCACACTTTACCTTCTATCGATATTTTAATTAATAACGGCGGGGTGTCGCAGCGCAGTTTATTTTTAGAAAACGACTTTAACGTATACCGCCAGCTTATGGAGGTTAACTATTTTGGTTTAATAGCACTGACAAAAGCGATATTACCTTCAATGGTTGCAAGAAAAAACGGTTCAATCGTGGCTATTAGCAGTGTGGCAGGAAAAGTTGGCTCAAAGTTTAGAACGGGTTATTCAGGCTCAAAATATGCGGTAGTGGGCTTTATGGATTGCCTACGAGCAGAAGTAGCAGAGCACAATATTCATTGTTTAACGATTTGCCCAGGTTCGATTAAAACCGCGATTGCACATAACTCGTTAAACGAGCAGGGCGTCGCACAAAATAAACCCGAAGAATCAATTGAAAACGGCATGGCAGTATCCTGTGCGGCTGAAAAAATGATTAAAGCGATTGCTAACAAAAAAGACGAAGTTATTGTTGGGCAAGGATTAAGTGGTTGGGCACCAACGATAAAACGATTTTTTCCTAATTTATTTAATCGATTAACAGCTAAAACTAACTACAGATAATTGCACTTTTACTATTAATTAAGCTAAATAACAGGCAGTGGTTTTATTAATATTGAAAAGGTAGACTGTATTAAAATTAAAATTAAAATTAAATAAATAAGGTAAGGATACTCGTGAAATTTGCATGGCTAAGCCTTTTTTTTGGTGTATTAATTTGGTCTGGCATTAACCCTAAAGATGAATTCACTTGGTTACTTGAAGTTATTCCCGCAATGATTGGTTTAGCACTTATATCAAGCACGTACAAATACTTTAAATTAACCTCTTTATTGTACTTTTTTATTTTAGTGCATTGTATTGTGCTGATGATAGGTGGTCATTATACCTACGCAGAAGTGCCTTTATTTGATAATTTATTTGGCAGCGAACGCAATAACTATGACAAAGTAGGGCACTTTTTTCAGGGATTTGTACCCGCTTTGCTAGCGCGCGAAATACTGCTACGAAAGCAGGTTGTGAATGGCCGAGGTTGGTTAACTTTATTTGTTATATCTGTCAGTTTGGCGTTTAGTGCATTTTACGAATTAATAGAGTGGTGGGTGGCAGTACTGACCGGTGAAAACGCTGAGGCTTTTTTAGGGACGCAAGGGTATGTGTGGGATACACAGTCAGATATGGCATTAGCGTTATTTGGTGCAATTTGCTCGTTACTGCTGCTTTCAAAACTACACGATACACAGTTAAAGTATGTAAAAAACTATTAAATACTACACTGGATAGTTAAAAATGACTCAACAACCTCACAACTACTCAATTAGTACAGACAAGTCTAAGCTTAACTTTAACGTTATTTATAATTTTATTGCTAATAGTTACTGGGCAAAAGGCATACCTAAAAGTGTGATGCAAAAAGCGATTGATAACTCAATGTGCTTTGGCGTGTATAGCCCTAATAACGAGCAAGTTGGTTTTGCACGGGTTGAATCGCCCCGAGTTCATCGGAGACCAGTTTGTTTAAGTCAGGCCACTTTACC
>OJCW01000002.1_pt1 | contig 96920 bp, 81 predicted proteins | sample 1592461 | NCBI WGS metagenome assembly OJCW01 (sample SAMN05416884, study PRJEB24817) | seawater metagenome | isolation source: Sea water | place: Canada:Atlantic | collected 2013-11 | reverse complement strand
AAATATTTCTACTCGCTATATATTAGCAGATGAGAATGAAGATGGTGTATTTGATTTAGCAAACGAAAGCTCTCTGCGAAAAGCAACAACAGCATCTCGTTATACTTTCCAAAATTTGGATGATGATGTAGAAGATGCTGGTTGGAATCTTTCGTTACCGCTGATGTTCGATACAACTGAAGTTGAATTAAAAGCGGGTGCTAAATATATCGAGAAAACACGTGAAGCATTTGCGCGCCGTATCGACGTTAACACGTTAGCTTTCGATAATTTAGATTTATCTGGCTACGAGATGAATGAAATCCTTAATGATGACAAGGTATTAAACCATCCATTAACGGGTAGTGAACGTTTAATACGCGATACCTCTATTGCGGGCGATGATTACTTATCGGCACAAAAAGTTGATGCTTATTATTTCGAAGTAGATGTCTTTTTAGATAATACCTGGCGTATTAGTGGTGGAGTTCGTTGGGAAGACTTCCGTCAAGTTGTGGCTCCATTAGATCCCGCAACAGGACAGTTTGATATTCCTGCAGAGCCAACGAAAGAAGACTTGGCTGAGTTAACTTTTAAAGAAGATGACTACTACGGCGCTTTAGCACTTACCTATATTTTAGATGAAACGATGCAGTTTAGGGCTTCTTACGGTGAAACAACTATTCGTCCAGACCTACGTGAAGTAGCGCCTGCAACTTATATTGACCCATTAACTGAATTCCCTATTGGTGGTACACCTGCTGTGCGTAGTACGCAAATTAAAAATTATGATTTGCGTTGGGAATGGTATTTGGAAACAGGTGAAAACTTATCGGTAGGTTTATTCTACAAAGATATGGAAGACCCTATTGAATCAGTGCAATCCCCCTCTCAAGATGGTCCGCCGCTAATTCGAATTGCAAATGCTGATGATGGTGAAGTATACGGTGTTGAAGTTGAGTTTATGAAAGATTTCGCTTTCTTAGGTGGAATGGGAAATGACTTCTTCTTATCAGGTAACGTAACGCTTTCAGATTCAGAAATTAACATCGATACGCAAAAAGTGGTTGAGCAAACAGGTGTTTCAACAGCTATTACTAACCCAACTCGTCGTATGACAGGCCACTCTGAATATGTTGTTAACATGAACCTAGGTTATGACCACCCAAATGGAAATCACACAGCAACATTAGCATACAATGTATTTGGCGAACGTATCATCATTCCTGGCATTGATAATAAAGACGACGCATACGAGCAACCGGTTCATTCTTTAGACTTAATTTATACTTATTACCCAACGTTTGCGACAACGTTGAAGTTTAAAGTACAAAACATTCTAGATGAAGAAAAAGAGATTGAATTTGACGACACACTACTTCGCAGCGAAACACGTGGCATAGGGTTCGACATTCAATTTAAATGGGAATTTGATTAAGCTGGTCTTATTTAGTCATTAACCCCTAAGAATACTTAGCTAAGTATTCCTGCACGTAAAACACAAAACCTCTTACCCTGTTTAGGTAAGAGGTTTTTTATTCCCATTAGTTAATCGTTTACATCTGTTTGACATTAAACCGTAATATAGACAATTTATGCTTAGTTTTAGCGATTTTCAATTCGCTTTTTGTTATTTAATTTCTTTGTAATTGTAAGATTTTTGTAACTTTTTTGTCATTTAATAAAGTTGCAATATTACTGAAACTTTGCCGTCATAATTCACCTTTAGAATTCTTCATAGTCGTTTATCAAGCTCAAAACAAAGCAATGCTTTTGGGCTAACTGCAACATTGCAGCTTTAATCATAATAAAGGTTTAACTATGAAATTGTCCAAACTGGCACAAGCAGGTGTTTTCTTAAGTTCTGCTACCTTGTCATTTTATGGCTTTTCAGCGCAAGAGACTGACTTAAATGAGGTCGTTGATGCTGGCAAGAAAATCACGCAATCTGCAAATCAATCGCAACAGCGTGTGGATCGTATTAGTGAGCAAATCCTAAGCAAACTGCAACAATTCAAAAACGTAAATAAAGAAATTGACGGTTTAAATGTTTATAACGGTCAAATGCAAACACAAATAGATAACCAATTAAATGAGCTGTCTCAGCTTGCTAACTCGATGGAACAAGTGAGTGTTATCGAACGTCAAGTTTCTCCTTTAATGGCACGTATGATAGACACTTTAGCAAAGTTTGTTGAGTTGGATGTGCCGTTCTTACCGGAAGAACGCTCTCAACGTATAACCAACTTACGAACGGCAATAGACCGTGCAGATGTCTCTGTTGCAGAGAAATTTCGTCAAGTACTTGAAGCCTATCAAGTAGAAGTTGAGTACGGCCGCACTATTGAAGCTTATACAGGTTTACAAAACGTTAATGGTCAAGAGCGAGACGTAGACTTTCTGCGTATAGGTCGCGTGAGTTTTGTTTATCGCACTCGTGACGGACAAAGTATGGGGGTTTGGGATGAAGGTAGCCAAAGTTGGAAGCCACTTGGTGCTGAGTATCGTACAGACCTAAACAAAGCTCTGCGAATTGCCCGTAAGCAATTAGCACCAGATTTAATTGTTGTGCCAGTCGCACAAAATTCGGCTGAATAAGGTAGACCATAAAATGAAATTAGTAACAAAAGTATTGTCAGCGTTAGTGCTAGGCTCAGTTGCAAACCTAACTTTGGCACAAGATGCTACGAATTTAGATCAGTTACTTTCTCAATTAGAGAAAGGACAAATAGCACAAAGCAAAGAGAATCAGCAACGTGAAGCTGAGTTTGATGCTCGCAAAGCAGAACAAGATCAAATGCTTGCAAGCGCAAGGAATACACGTGATAACGCCGTTAACTTGAGTACCGAGCTTGAAGCTACATTTCAAAATAATGAAATTAAAATTGGTAACCGTACTGACGCTTTAAATAAGCGAATGGGCGAGTTAAAAGAATTATTTGGTGTTTTACAGCAGGTATCTGGAGATTTACGCAGTAAATTTCAAACCTCTGTAGTTTCGGCACAAATACCTGGTCGTGGGGTATTCTTAGATGAATTTGCTCAAAGCATGGGGTCATCGTCAAAGCTTGCTTCTATTGAAGAAATAGAGCGACTTTGGTTTGAGTTACAACGCGAAATGACTGAATCCGGTAAAGTTCACACGTTTACACGAGAAGTTGTTGCAGCAGACGGCTCAAAAAGTGATCAAGAAGTTGTTCGTGTTGGTGGCTTTAACTTAGTATCGCAAGGGAAATACTTAGAATATATTGATGAAACAGGCTCGGTTGCTGAGCTTATTCGCCAACCTACAGGTCGCTATTTAAATACTGCTGCTGATTTATCAGAAAGTAACGGACAGCAAACTGCTTTTGCTCTTGACCCAACTAGTGGTTCTATTCTAGGGCTATTAGTGCAGGCACCAGATACGCAAGAACGTGTAGACCAAGGTGGCCCAGTAGGTTATGTAATACTTGCTTTAGGTGCAATCGGATTATTAATTGCACTAGAACGCTTTATTTCTCTATTTTTAGTGAGTAGCAAAGTGAAACGTCAAGTTAAAACTGATGTGGCATCTAACGATAATCCATTGGGTCGTGTGATGTTAGTTAAAGACCAAAATAAAAATGCAGACACTGAAACATTAGAGTTGAAACTATCAGAGCGAATTCTTGCTGAAGTGCCTAAGTTAACCAATCGTTTAACGTTAATTAAAATCATTTCAGTTGTCGCACCGCTTATCGGTTTACTCGGAACGGTTACCGGTATGATTAATACCTTCCAAGCCATCACTTTATTTGGTACTGGTGACCCAAAACTGATGGCAGGTGGAATATCTCAAGCGTTAGTTACAACTGTACTTGGCCTGGTAGTAGCGATTCCAATGGTCTTTATTTCAACCCTACTTAACACGCTAAGCCGCGGCATTATCACTACCTTGCAACAACAAAGTGCAGGCATTATTGCTGAGCGTGCAGAAAATGAAGTGCTTAAGTTAAAGGGAGCGTAAACCATGATCTTATTCATCGAGTTGATGAATAGCATTCGTGAATTTTTAGATACTGGCGGTCAGGTGTTAACGGCAATCGCCGGTGTTATCTGCCTGATGTGGCTACTGATTTTTGAACGTTTGTACTTTTTTCTTTATGGTTATAAAAAAGTGAAAAAGCAAATTGTCGAACAGTGGCTACAACGAGGTGAAAGAAAATCTTGGAATGCTGAACATATAAGAATAGCTAACGTATCGCGTGTTACAGCATTACTAAATCATAATGTAGCGCTTATCCAAAGTTTAGTTGTGTTATGCCCTTTAATGGGGTTACTTGGGACAGTGACAGGGATGATAGAAGTGTTTGATGTAATGGCCATTTCAGGCAGTGGTAACGCACGATCAATGGCATCGGGTGTATCTAGGGCAACTATTCCTACAATGGCAGGCATGGTTGGCTCACTTTCAGGAGTATTTATTGTCACTTGGTTGCAACGAAAAACTAAACGTCGCACAGAACAGATTGAAGATGCGCTGCCAATGGCGCACTAACGAATTAAAAGGGTTTAGAACATGCGCTCTCAATTAGCAAAAGTTTTACAAGAGCAAGAAGAAGCGGAAGAAATTAATATGACGCCAATGCTCGATGTTGTATTTATTCTATTGATATTTTTTATTGTTACAGCCTCGTTTGTTAAAGAAGCAGGTATTGAAGTTAATCGTCCGGAAGCTGCTACAGCCGTTAAAAAAGAACGAGCGAATATCCTAGTAGCTATCAGTGATAAAGGCGATATCTGGATTAACAAACGTCGCATTGATGTTCGTGCAGTGCAAGCAAATATCGAACGCTTAAAAGCTGAAAATCCACAGGGTACAGTGGTTATCCAAGCAGATAAAAAAGCCACGACCGACTTATTAATCAAGGTTATGGATTCTGCTCGTGCTGCTGGCGTATTTGATGTCTCAATTGCGACGCAAGAGAGTTAGTTATGGGGACGAACCTAGTACGTTACGCAATATCTTTAGTATTAGCTGTAATGGTAACCATAGCTCTTTTGTGGAGTATGCAGCGCCTGATCGCTGGTGGTAACGACGTATTGTCCGAGCCGCCTCGAGGTAATGTACTTGATTTTATTCGCTTAAAACAAGATGAAACAGTGCAGAAAAAAGAACGAAAGCCGCAAAAGCCGCCTACGCCTAAAGAGCCTCCACCTCAAATGCAACAGCCACAAATGCAACAAGCTAACCCTAACACTAATGCGGTAAGTACAAGTTTTACCGCTGATGTTCAAACTGATTCAGGGTTGTCTGGTGGGCTAAATCTAGAAAGTGCAGACGGTGATTATCTTCCGATTGTAAAAGTGGCGCCAATTTATCCTCGGCGTGCACAATCAAGAGGTATTGAAGGCTACGTTATTGTTGAATTTACAGTGACAAAAAATGGCTCTGTACGAAATCCCTTAGTTATAGAGTCCCAACCTGAAGGGATTTTTGATAGAGCTGCAATGGATGCCGCATTAAAGTTTAAATATAAACCGCGAGTAGTCGATGGCGTAGCTACAGAAGTAGCCGGTGTTCAAAACAAAATTTCATTTGAAATTGACGGTTAAAAAAGAGAGTAAGTGATGAAAAAAATATTGTGTACTATTTTATCAATAAGCACGCTATATGCTTCACCTGTCTTAGTTGGCGGCTTAGCTAAAGCGCAAGCAGAAGAAACAAAAAAATCAGTGCGCGTTCCTGCGATGCGAAACAGGGTTTACACGCAGCTTGCCAGGGCTCAGCAAATTGCAGATAACGGCGATAAAGCAGAAGGCCTTGCGGTACTTGATGCTGTAAAAGATCGTTTAGAAAGCTTAAATAGTTATGAAAAATCCATGCTTTGGAATTTCTATGGTTTTATGCATTATGCTAATGAAGATTTAGTGCAGGCCAAAGCGAGTTTTAAAAATGTAGTTGCACAAGATGCAATACCAGAGTCACTGCGATTATCTACTCTGTACTCACTTGCTCAGCTATCAATGCAACAACAAGCACATGAAGAAACACTTAATTATTTAAACCTTTGGAAAGAGGTTAACACTAAAGCCCTAACAGCTAGTCAACATATGCTGTTTGCTCAAGTGCACTATCAAGATAACAACTTTACTCAGTCGCTTATTTCAATCGGTAATGCGATTGAAGTCGCCAATGCAAATAATCAAAAAGCTAAAGAAAATTGGTTAATCTTGCAGCGAGCAAATTATTATGAGTTGAAGCAACCAGAGAAAGTTACGGAAGTGATGGAGCTTATGGTCAAACTTTATAGTAAACCCGAGTACTGGATACAGCTTGCGAGCATGTACGGTGAAATTGGCCAAGAGAAAAAACAAATGGGCGCAATGGAAACTGCTTGGCAAGCAGGTTATATAACTAAAGATCAAGATATTATTACTTTAGTTCAACTATACCGATTTAATGGTGCGCCTTTTAAAGCAGCTAAACTACTTGATGAATCCATTGCCAGCGGTAAAGTAGTAGCAACTGTAAAACATTTAGAAATGCTAGCGCAATCGTATGTAGCGGCAAAAAATGATGAAAAGGCGATCCCTGTTTTAGCTAAAGCAGCAGAAATTGCTGACACAGGCAAGTTTGATGCACAACTTGCACAAGCTTACTTAAATTTAGAAAACTGGGATAAGGCAATTGAAACGGCTAAAAAAGCGTTAGATAGAGGTGGAATTAGTCGTGAAGGTGATATGCATCTAATTCTTGGTATGAGCTATTTCAACGTAAAATTATTTAGTCAGTCACTTACTTCTTTTCAGCAAGCAGAAAGCATAAAAGCTTCCGAAAAAACAGCTAAGCAATGGATTAAGTACGTTTCTCGTGAGAAACAACAGGCTGAGTTATTAGCAATGCTAAATTAGTGACTTTTATCTGTAGTCGCTAATATTTGAACATGCAGCTTTGACGATTAGGTTTATCTAATCTGACAGGCTGCTAAGAGCCTAAAGCGGACATTAGCCTTTATGAAACCATGTTCATATTTAGGGTGTTGTTGCTCTTTTCTGAGGCTGTATGAAGCTGTGCAGACATTCATACTTCGAATAACTAAAACATATTTGCGTTAATAGGAACCGTTTACTGCTCATTATGTTTTATTAATAACAGATCCTTTTTAAGTTGTTTCATTTGAGTAATAAGGAAATCACTTCCATTAAAATCAGATAAGTAGCGTACATTTTCAGGAAGCGTAGATAAAACTCCAAAGGTATCATCAGCTATAGAATAGACCCAAAGTTGTCGGTCATTATTTATTCCATATAACTCACCAGAATTATAAACAGCAAAAGGCTGTTCAAACTGATTGTTTAATTTAGGCATTTCAACAGGTTTTACTGCATTTCGCCAAAACTTGCCGTTACGTTTTAAGTAAAAAAGTTGCCCATTGTCGCCATAATTTGCCCAAAGTATATTTTTTATTCCTAAATTTTTCATTGCTTTAGTTTTAATATTGAGTTTATGTAAAGTGCTATGCCCATCAATTATCGCTGTAACTAATAACTCGTTAACCGAGTACCATTGCATAACAGACTCTACATGGAGCTTTGTTTCAATTTTCTGGTAATGCCCGTCTAGTTGCCAGATTTGAACTTTATTTTCAGATATTCCAGCAATCATAGTACCGGTAGGTGACCAAGCAATTGTTTTACTCTGTAACCCATATTCACCTTGGCTTAACTGCACATTTTCTTTATTAAAAAGCCAAAGTTGTCTTATCCCTGAACGATTTGAAGTATAAGCGATTCGTTCACCCAAGGGTTGAAACTTGGGCATATCTTCACTGAGGTTAGATCTAGCCAACTTGTACCCATCTAAAGATGATATTTCTATATTTTTTCTGAAAAGTGTTTTGGGTAACAAAACAATATCAGTGTCAGCAACGATCTCTGTTGCGATAAGCAATTGGCCGTTTGGGTGGAAAGAAAAATCTGTGAGATTTAGTCTTCCTCCGATATCAATTTTTGATAATTCTCCATCTACATCCAGCCTGTATATACGGCTATCTGAGCTTACAGTTACATACTCCCCAGAAGGATGATACTTAATTTTTAACGCTCTATCTCTTGGAAAATTAAGTGGTAGCTTAATTAAAGCTTTGGATATCACTTCGCCAGTCAAGCTAAGCACTCTAAATACATGATCATTTTTTTCATTAAGACTCAAAAGAGCAAAAGTGCTATTTGCGACTGAGAAATCATAACTATATGTGTAACTACTAAGCACCTCAAATAAAGTTATAACTTTCTGAGTTTTAGGACTATATAGCTGAATCATTGTACTACCGTCTTTCTCAGTTAAATAGCTGATATCCCCAGTCGGCAACCACTTAGCGAGCCAAGCAGGGTTGCTTTGACATTCGAGCCTCCTTACTGGCTTCTGAGGAGACGTTATTGCGTCGAGTACGCTTAATGTATTAACAGACCAACAATACTCTTCATCAACTTGACTTGGTTTACATGCATTGCGCTCTGTAAAAGTAATGTGGTTACCATCATTGGACCAACTAGGTTTGCCATAAACACCTTTATTATACGTAAGTTGTTTTTCTTTATGGCTCGAAACCTCTTTTAACCAAATATTACTATAGCAATTGTCTATATACCGTTGAAAAATAATAAAATTGCCTCCAGGCCCATAACTAGCACCAGACTCCCAATCATCACTACTTGTTATAGGAGAAACTTCAATATGTTGTTTATTTTTTTCTGAGAGAGGATGAAACCAGTAGGCAATCACAACAATTAAAGTGACAAATAAAATACGCCAAAATGTGTTGAGTCTAAGGTAGCTAGCTTTTGAACTTGAGGAGTCAAAGTGAGTAACAGGTATTTCTAGACTATAACCTTTTTTGCTATGGGTTTTAATAACCCTTTGTGTTTGCGCATCATCATTTAAAGCTTTTCTTAGTTGTGATATGCAGCTTTGCAAGGAATTGGAAGAAACAATCCTATCTTCCCAAACAATTTTCATAATATCTTCAATACTATAGACTTCGCCTTGGTTTTCGGCAAGTACGCATAATAAAGCAATTGCTTTGGGCGGTAGCCGATTTATTTGACCATTAATTTTTATTAGATTACGAGCAACATCAACATGATGCTGTCCAAGTACAAAATTATTACTTTTCATTTAGCTATTTAAAATTTCAGGTGAAAATCAACAAAAAATCAGGTTTTTTATTGTTATTAATGAATGACTTTCGCTACCGTAACACATTGAGATTTTAATGTTTAATTTAAGGAAAGAATATGCGCCTCCGTTTTTACTCTCTATTAGTTGTAACATTGTTTACCACATCAACATTCGCTCAAGTTATTAAAGAAGAAGCGATTACCATTGGCACAAAACTAACCATCCACTCCAATACCCTGAACGAAAACCGCAATATTTTGGTCTATAAGCCTAGTGATTTTGACGCTAGTAAAAAATATCAAGTCATCTACCTATTTGATGCAGAATATTTATTCACCTCAACAGTTGGTATTGTAAAAGCTTTAGTGAACTCTCGGAAAATTCCACCCTCAATTATTGTAGGAGTCGAAACGACAATTAGAGTTAGGGACTATTTACCACCCATTGATGGAGATCCCAAAAACAATCATCAACTCTGGATTAAAAACAAATTCCCTCAATTTGGTGGCACAAAGAACTTTTCTAAATTTTTGGAATCTGAACTTTTTCCTTATATAGAAGATGCTTATCAAGTGCTACCAAATAGAACCATGATAGGATATTCAAACGCAGGTGTATTTGGGTTGCACACATTAGTCACTTCACCAAATATATTTACAAATTATTTATTGATAAGTCCTGCTGCTTGGTGGGGAGATAATGAGATAGATGAAAACCTAGCTACTTTTAGTAAGGCCCATAATAACTTTAGTGGTAACTTGTTTTTGACAGTAGCGAATGAAGGTCGAGGAATGTATTCGAATGCTCTAAGAATCGCTTCTAAGTTGGAAGAAGTTGCACCAGCATCATTTACTTGGGGGTTTAATCAATTTGAGAACGAGACTCATGAATCAACAATTTACCCAAGCATTTACGAAGGCTTAGTTAAATTATTCGATGATTTAAATTTTAAAGTAACCGATAACCATGGAAAATATGCTTCAATTATTGATATTCAAAACTATTACTCTTCTTTATCGAAGCGCTACAAGTATGAAATATTAATTCCTGAAATTGTGCTTTCAGACTTAGCAGATGGACAATTTTTAAATCAACGAAATAGTGAAGCAATTGAAACATTGAAAAAATTTACCGTTCTTTATCCAAAGTCATCATTTTCACATTCCAATTTAGGGAGCGGATACATGCGTACAAAGCAGTTTTCTTTTGCAAAATCGCACTTTGAAAAAGCACTTGAAATTGTTAAGAAAAAAAACATAACCGACCATTCGGTAATAGATTATTTACAAGATATGGTAGCTGCTGCCGAAAGTAAGATTTAAGAAAGTTTAGATCGTATTAGTTGTTTGGGGGAGCTTAAAATCATTATTTTAAGCTCCCCCATAAATAATACAATTATAATGTCCGCAATGTCGGATAAGCTGCCGATAAAACTTATAGATTGAATAGCCGTAAAGGGGCAAAACCATCTATTTCAAAATAAATTTATACCAATATGCTATCGCTTATTTTAACAATCAAACGATAACCTATTTACCTGCCGGCTTTACTCAAGTTTAGAAACTACATCACTTAACACTCATCATGAAAAAAAGGGCTTTAATGCCCTTTCATCAATCCAAAATACAGCCAAGTGAAATGATAATTAACTTAACGTGTAAGAAGCTAATATCACAGTTTTTCGTTACTATTACTCGCTGCTACTTTAAATCTGCAACCAAGGTTTTTAACCACTTTTCTTCTGTGATAAACGCCCAAGATAAATGCTTATATTTTTCACCAATACCTGCGCTAAGTATTTGCTCTTCTGATTTTCCTGCCGCAAGTGCTGATGCAACTCTATCAATACTGAAGCTGATCATCTCAGCAAACGCTAGTAAACTTTCTTTATTGGTGAGTTTGCCGTGACCAGGAATAATAACGACATCGTCTGGTGTGTTTTTCAGCATGTGTTTAACGCTAGCTAAATAACCTTTAACACTACCACCGCTTTTTAAGTCGACATATGGAAAGCCAACTTCAAAGAATAAGTCGCCGGTATGTAATACATTGGCCTTTTTGAAGTAAACATAAGTGTCGCCGTCTGTATGACCTTTTGGTAAATGCGTTAACTGAACTTCTTCATTATCTAAATAAATAGTAATACCATCTTTGTATGTTACTACAGGTAAGCTTTCGACGCTGTGTTCTGCTTTACTGCTCAAGCGGCTACGGACATTTTCATGCGCAAAAATAGGCGCTTTATGAGAGAAAAATTGATTACTGCCCGTGTGATCACCATGAAAGTGAGTATTAATAATATATTTAAGATCTTTGTCTTCTAGCCCTTTCATCGCACTTTCAATTTTTTCAGCTAATGGTGCAAACTTATCATCAACTAATAGTAAGCCTTTATCTGTCGCTAATACACCAATATTGCCACCTGGGCCTTGAAGCATATAAACATCGCCTGCAGCCTGCTGTACGGTTATTTCTTTATCAGCCATAGATTGTGCATTTGCTGTACTCGTTGCTGCGATACTAAAAAACAACGTTACCGCCACTAAAGATTTTTTAAACATAATTTCCTCGTCTTATTATAATTGTTAAACCTAAACTTATAGGTAATAGCGTAGACCTTATTTATCACTTTAACCTTACACATAAAATTCTTGTAGGTATTTATTTTACTATTCTGATTTTTGGCCGCTTTACTAAAATGAATATGAATTAACTTAATCGCTTGTTTACTCGCTTGTTTACTCGCTAAGTTACTCGAAAAGGCAAAACTTAGATCACTCGCAGCAAATAATACTAGCCAAAAGCCTATAATAAGATCCTATATGGCAAAACTAAATTCATTGTCATTAGCTATGTTTAACAAAACTGTCTTAACATGATATTGAGCCTAACAACGCTATAAAAGAGATGTTAATGATAATAAGCCTTGTGGCACTTTCACGCTGTTTTTTATAATCGTAGGTTTGAGTCAAACTTGTAATTAATTATAAGTCTAACCCAAGCTGTAATGTTTTTTCCGCTTCATCGGCAAGCCCAATATGTACGCCTAATAACCTGACAGGTTTGCCATTTCCACGATTAACCGCCTCAGTTAATAACTCAGAAAATAACTTAGGATTTATGTCTGAATACGTTTGCTCTTTTGTTGTTTGATGAAAATCATTAAACTTAACCTTTACACCCAGCTTGCTAATTTTTCTGGTCTCTAAATGCTTAGCAGCCCTTTTAATAAGCTCTGGTATTAGTTTTTCTTTTAATATCTCATCCATCACTTGAAGACTTTTAACGTCTTTATCAAACGTTCTTTCAACCCCTACTGACTTCCTAATGCGAGTCACTTGCACTTCTCGCTCATCAATACCGTGGCTTCTTCGCCAGAGCACTTGGCCATATTTACCAAATTTATTTATCAAATAAGCTTCATTGGAAGCTCTTATATCCCCACAGGTTTCAAAACCTAGGTTTTTTAGCTTTTCTGAAGTCACTTTGCCAACACCTGGAATTTTTCTTAAGGATAAGTTTTCAAGGAAGTTATCAATGTCATTTGGCCCAATGGTGCACTGGCCATTGGGCTTGTTTAGATCTGAGGCAATTTTTGCAACAAACTTTAACGGCGCAATGCCAGCCGAAGCGGTTAAGCCTGTTGCTTTGTATATTTCTGCCCTTATTTCTTGCGCGATTAAGGTAGCTGAGCCGTTATGCAGTTCTACATGAGTTACATCTAGGTATGCTTCATCTAATGAAAGCGGTTCAATTTTATCCGTATATCTTTCAAAAACCTCTCTAATTATCTGACTAGCTTCTTTATATACCGCCATTCTTCCCGGCACTATAACCAGATCAGGGCACTTTTTTAAAGCAACAGCAGAAGGCATAGCAGAGCTAACACCAAACTGCCTTGCAATATAATTGCAGGTAGACAACACGCCGCGTCGGTCAGACTTGCCACCAACAGCAACGGCTTTATTTGCTAATTGTGGGTTATCTCTGATTTCAACAGAGACAAAAAAGGCATCCATATCAACATGAATGATTTTTTTCATGACTTAGCTCGTTTTAAAAAAACATACGCACTTTTCACACGATAAAATAAAGACATGAACAAAGATGTTGAAGGGATATAAACTGAAACTGATGTTTTTTCATCACGGCTATGTTGCCAATAACAGGGTGTATCGATGTAAATTATTTTTCTTTGACTCTGGTACCCTCTAAACATTTACCGTTCCATATTAATAAACTTGAGGAATGACACTAACAACGAAGCTGTATATAAACACAGTAACGATACCATATATAGCGCTAACGTCAATACAGAAGAATAATCAAGGCTCTGTTAATTAGTTTTAGATGTAAGCATAAGGATTACAGCTTGTTTTTAAGCTGTAGACAATCAGTACGCCTTTGAGGTTTAAAAAGTAAACTGCCTGTCATTTAAGCTTATTAATAACAGGCAGAAAAATAATCAGTTAACGATGAAAAGTAATTAGGTTAGCCATTAATTAAAAAGTGCACGCCAATACTTGCTGCGTAGCCTAGCGCAATTACCCAACTCCACTTAAGGTGACCCATAAATGAATAAACGCCTTTAGTTTGCCCCATTAAAGCAACACCAGCAGCAGAGCCAATTGACAATAAGCTGCCACCAACACCTGCGGTCATCGTTACTAATAACCATTGTTGAAGATCCATTACTGGGTTCATACTTAATACGGCAAATACAACCGGAATATTATCTACAATGGCAGATAACACCCCAACCGCTATATTGGCATACGTAGGACTCCAGTTACTATATAACGCTTCTGACACTAAACTTAAATAGCCCATAAAGCCAAGACCGCCAACACACATCACAACACCATAGAAAAACAATAAAGTGTCCCACTCTGCGCGCGCTATTTTATCGAAAATATCAAAAGGGACTATGTTCCCTAACTTTTTCAATTCTTCAGCGTCATTCGCTGCTTCAGCTTTGCTACGCTTTTTATCTAAAGATCGCGGTAGGCTCATTCGTAAGTAATAACCGAAAAACTTTAAGTAACCTAGTCCCATCATCATGCCAAGCACTGGCGGCATATTAACTACACTGTGACATAAAACAGCGGTGGCGATAGTTAAAATAAACAACCCGACAATTCTTTTAGCTCCGCGCTTAATTTCGACAGTTTCACTAATATCAACCACTGACTTTTCATTAGAAATGAAAAAACTCATAATAATAGCTGGCACCAAAAAATTAACCAAAGATGGAATAAACAAGACAATAAATTGTTCAAACTTTACCAAACCTGATTGCCAAATCATTAATGTTGTAATGTCGCCAAATGGGCTAAATACGCCACCGGCATTAGCAGCAACAACAATGTTAATACAGGCAATGTTGATGAATTTTTTATCTTTTGAAGCGACCTTCAATATAATGGCACACATCAACATCGCGGTAGTTAGGTTGTTAGCAAAAGAAGAAATAACAAAGGCTAAAACCCCGGTTAACCAAAACAATGATCTTAGACTTAAGCCTTTAGACACCATCCATAAACGTAAACCATCAAAAATACCTCTTTCTTCCATAGCATTAATGTAGGTCATTGCCACTAATAGAAATAATAAAAGTTGGGCATATTCAAGTAAGTTATGGTTAAAGGCCTCTTCTGCTTCTAAAGGAATACCATTTTGCGTGTAAATCCAACCAATAATCAGCCAAATAATACCTGCTGCAACCAACACAGGTTTTGACTTTCTTAAATGAATAACATCTTCACCAATCACTAATAAGTAAGCAACGGAGAACAAAATAAGGGCGGTAAAACCAAGTACCGAGCTGGTTAAATCTATACTGCCAGGGCCCGCAGCCCAAGAAGTACCAGAAATACAGGAAAGTAAGACAATTAATACTATTTTTTTAATCATAATGACCAGTGACCTAATTGAACGAGTAGTGTTCTGATTATTAAAGCGAACGAATAGATAAGTTGCTTTGTCAGTTTTAGAGTGGTTATTTTCCCTTTTAATTGTGTGACTTACTCCGCTTTTAATGTATCAATTTGTTTTACAGAACTAACACCGACAGAGTAAAAAATATTGCTAATAATTTGTACGCCCCTTTTCCAGAAAGTCATTACCAAGCAACCTTTATCAGACAGCCTTTATCAAATAAAACAGCCTGCTTTTTAGTTTCCACCTTTGCTTAAAGCACCTTCTAAAGAAACAAACTTTAATTTTATAAACGCAATTACTAGTGTAAATCTGGAATAATGTAAAAAATTTGTTACTTCAACAAACAATGCTGTTAATTTAATAAAAGATACTATAGCGTAACGCTATTTTTTATCTTACAAAGAGCTAAATACTGTACCTATGCGCACACTTTCATTTTTTTACCTTTGCATTGTTCTTGTTACTGCCTCGTTTTTTTCATCAACGAGTTCGGCCCATTCTAATGAGATTAACCAAGCAACGTTATCGTTAGAGAACGCTGAAAGCTTTCAACTAGTTGTTGAGGTTGATTTTATTCATCTGTTAAAAAAGCATTTAGCTGTTACAAATAGCGATAATCAAGTTATAGAGTTAATCAATCAGCTATCATTTTTTGAACAAAAAAAACTACTTGAAAACGTAAAGACTATTTTGAGTGATCAAACTAGCATTCAATTTGAATTTTTAGCTAATAATGTTGCTAGCACTGCTGACTACACTGATAACACTGATAACACTGCAGATAACACTGCCGATAATAATGTTCAAATAGACATTGAGACAGAAGAAAATTATCAACACACCACAACATCAGCAACAACACAGCAGCAAAGTGTCTCTTTTAGCGGCTTAACATTACAACAGCTAAAACAATTACTAGCTCAGCAAGTAAATCTAACCAGCGATAAGGCAAAGTTATTTGCAAACGGTAATATTCCTTCAAGTTCGAATAGCATTGCTGTGCGTTTCTCTCCTTTATTTGGCGACATTGTGCTTAAAGTCGTTCGACCTCAACAAGAAATGATTACTGCAACAACATTAAGTCAACGCTATCTTGTAAACGATAACATCACCGGATTGGCTGAAAACTCAATAATAATGCCCGAGAAGGTTAGCAATGCGCTTGATTATGTTTATCAAGGTTTTGTTCATATTATTCCGCGCGGTTTAGATCATATTCTTTTTGTTTTAGCATTATTACTTTTTGCCAAAAGCCGTGCAGTTTTACTTTGGCAGGTATCGGCATTCACGCTTGCTCATACTATTACCTTAGCACTAGGAATATATGGCATTGTAGAAGTATCTAGCGCTATTGTTGAGCCGCTAATTGCACTCTCTATTGTTTATGTTGCTCTAGAAAATATCCACCGCGCGAAAAGTAATACCTTAAGCCATACTCGTATGCCGGTAATATTCGCTTTTGGTTTATTACATGGGCTAGGGTTTGCATCGGTATTAGCAGATGTTGGGCTACCGCAAAGCCAATACGCTTTGAGTTTAATTTCTTTTAATATCGGTGTTGAACTTGGACAACTAACAGTTATTGCTTTAGCTTTTATCTGTTTACTACCGTTTAGGAACAAAAACTGGTATCAAACTAGGCTGGTAAAAAACTTGAATGGTGCTATCGCTATTATGGCTACCTATTGGCTGTTTGAACGGTTGCTAGGATAGGTTTATAAGTTCTATCGACTTTATGATTTACATTGAGAGCCATTAGGTTTCATACAAGTATTGATAGTTTTTAAACGACTAAGCAACAAAGTAAACGTTTATAAATGAAAAAGGTGAGCTAAAGCTCACCTTTTCTATTGTTTATCTCATCAGTTTTAACCTAAATGTTTTTCACATTAATATCACCAACAGCTAACGCGCCAACACGATCACGTTCTTGACGTTTTTCGCATGGGTTATCACAATTACATGATTTATCAATACCAACACTAGCTAAACCGCCGCAACTACCAGCAAGGGTTTTGTTTTGAAAAATATAACCAACAGCCATTGCTGCAAAAATAACGAGAAAAAAGCCGAAGGTGATTAAAAATATAGCCATAATGTGTGCCTACCTATTTTATAACATATCAATATTTTTTATATAAACGTTTGGAAACAACTATTTCCTTTAAAAAATATTAAACAAATTAACTTATTTAAGTAAAAGTGCAAACCTACTTAAGATATTGCATGAATTTTACCGTGCTTTGCTCAACAAAGCCATGCTCTGTTTTAGCAATAATGTAAACAGCCAGATCATGTGCTTCAGCAAATGCTATAGCTTTATCTTCTCCCATGACCATCATTGCTGTAGATAAACCATCAGCGGTCATTGAAGATGGATGTATTACAGTAACAGAGACCAGTTTATGGTTAATTGGCTTCCCAGTATTTGGGTCTATGATATGCGAAAATCGTTGGCCATCAGCTTCAAAGTAAATTCTGTAGTCGCCTGACGTTGCTACGGCATTATCTTTAGGAATAATAATTTGATGCACTGAACGCTCGTTATTCACCGGTTTTTCAATCGCAACATGCCACAACTCACCGGTATGCTTAAAACCTTTAATTCGCATTTCACCGCCAATTTCAACTAGGTAGTTATTAATACCATTGGCCTCGACAAACTCTGCAACTAAATCAACCCCATAACCTTTGGCTATGGTAGATAAATCTACATAAAGATCTGGAATATTTTTACTTAACATGCCATGTTCAAAGGTAAGTTTATCTAAACCAATGCGTGACTTGGTTGCTGCTAGTAATTCTTTACTTGGCACGGTTTCAGGACGGTATTCTGGGCCAAAGCCCCATAAGTTAACCAAAGGCCCCACGGTAACATCAAGCGCCCCTTCACTTAACTCACCTAAACGTATAGCTTCGTTAATCACTCGACCTAAGCCTTCAGATACCTTAACTGGCTCAAGCGAGGTTGATTGGTTAAATATCGATAATTCTGAATCTTTAATATAGGTCGACATTTCCTGGTTTAACTTGACTAGCTTTGCATCAATGCCTTGCTGTAACTTTTCAGTATCGATATTTTCTCCTACCACTTTAATATTATAGGTTGTTCCCATAGTTCTACCTTGTAGTAAATATTCTTCACGACCAAGATCATTACTCGGAAAACACCCTGCAAGTATCACCAATGTAGCGGCTATCAACGCTAGTTTAATCGTTTGCCTACTTTTTTTAAGGTTAAAACTATATTGCATAACAATACCTTCATAAAATTTATTGAGTTAAAACATCTGCTGTTTATTGCTGCTTTAACTAAATAAATCTCAGTTACTTTTGAAAAAGCTTGTCGTTCCACAAGCATGAGATATTAAAAAGGCGACCTAGGTCGCCTTATTATTCAATGAATTCATTGGCGAAAATTAGCCACCGAAATCATCTAACATAATGTTTTCGTCTTCTACGCCTAAATCTTTAAGCATATGAATAACGGCAGCATTCATCATTGGAGGACCACACATGTAGTACTCACAATCTTCAGGGGCTTCGTGGTCTTTCAAGTACTGCTCATGCAATACGTTATGAATAAAACCAGTTAAGCCTTCCCAGTTATCTTCTGGTTGAGGATCTGACAACGCAACATGCCATTCGAAGTTGTCATTTTCAGCCGCAAGACCGTTATAATCATCTTCATAAAACATTTCACGCTTAGAACGAGCACCATACCAGAACGACATTTTACGCTTAGACTTAAGACGTTTAAGTTGATCGAAGATATGAGAACGCATTGGCGCCATACCTGCACCACCACCAATAAATACCATTTCGTTTTCAGTTTCTTTCGCGAAGAATTCACCAAATGGACCAGAAATAGTCACTTTATCGCCAGCTTTTAAGCTAAAGATATATGATGACATTTTACCTGCTGGTAAATGCAAACGTCCAGGAGGCGGCGTAGCAATACGCACGTTAAGCATAATAATGCCTTCTTCTTCAGGGTAGTTAGCCATTGAGTAAGCACGTAATGTGTCTGTATCAACTTTTGACTCTACATCGAAGAAACCAAAATGATTCCAATCACCTTTGTATTGTTCATCGATATCAAAATCGCTGTACTTCACATGATGAGCTGGTGCTTCAATTTGTATATAACCACCTGCACGGAAAGGTACAGATTCGCCATTAGGAATTTTTAACTTAAGTTCTTTAATGAACGTAGCTTTGTTATCGTTAGAGATAACTTCACATTCCCACTGTTGAACACCAAAGATTTCATCTTCAAGTTCAATATCCATGTCTTGTTTAACTGCCACTTGACATGCTAAACGACAACCTGCTTTTGCTTCACGCTTATTAATATGGCCTGATTCAGTTGGTAAGATATCACCACCACCTGAATGCACTTCTACGCGACACTGGCCACAAGTACCACCGCCACCACAAGCTGAAGGTATAAAAATACCTTGGTCAGCTAGTGCACCTAAAAGTTTACCACCGGCCGCTGTAGTTACAGCTTTCTCTGGGTCGCCATTAATGCTGATCGTAACGTCACCTGAAGATACTAACTTAGACTTGGCAAATAAAATAACCATTACCAAAGCAAGCACTATCACGGTAAACATCGATACGCCGAGAATAATAATTTCCATCGACTTTTCCTTTAATCTTCTTTAAGGGTTTTAGCTTTGGTATTCACACTAAAATGAAAACAAGCTAAAACCGACATTAACCTAAAGTGAAATACCACCGAAAGAAAGAAAGCCAAATGCCATCAATCCTGCAGTAATAAACGTAATACCTAAGCCTTTTAAGCCATCTGGTACATCTGAGTATTTCATCTTCTCACGAATACCTGCCATTAATACAATAGCTAACATCCAACCAACACCTGAGCCAAGGCCGTAAACAACACTTTCGCCTAAGGTAAGGTTTTTCGCTACCATAAATGACACGCCACCGAAAATGGCACAGTTAACTGTGATCAACGGTAAGAAAATACCCAATGCTTGATATAAAGCAGGGAAGTATTTGTCTAATACCATTTCAAGAATTTGCACTAATGCCGCAATCACACCAATAAAGGTAATGAAAGACAAAAAGCTTAAATCAATAGAATCAGCAGCATCCGTAACACCCATCATACTGTCTAACGCACCTGGCGCTAAAATAGCTTGATAAATGATTTGGTTAACAGGTACCGCAATACCTAGTACCACAACAACAGCAACACCTAAACCTATAGCCGTGCTTACTTTCTTTGAAACAGCTAAGAAAGTACACATACCAAGGAAGAAAGTTAATGCCAAGTTTTCAATAAAAATGGTTTTAACAAATAAACTTATATAATGTTCCATGACAGCTTAGTCCTTCTCTACTTGTTCTGGTTTGTACTGGCGAATTGCCCAGATAATTAAACCTATAATGAAGAATGAGCTAAATGGTAAAACTAATAAGCCATTACCTTGGTACCAACCGCCATTTTGTACCAAAGTAAACACTTCCATACCAAACAATGTACCAAAACCAAATAGTTCACGGAAAAAAGCAACAACAATCAATACTGCGCCGTAGCCCATACCATTACCAATACCATCTAAAAAGCTCACACCAGGCTTTTCTTTCATTGCAAAAGCTTCAGCACGGCCCATAACGATACAGTTAGTAATGATTAAACCAATAAATACCGACAACTCTTTTGAAAGCTGATAAGAGAATGCTTTTAACACTTGGTCAACAACAATTACCAATGATGCGATAATCGCCATTTGCACGATAATACGAACACTTGAAGGTATTTGATTACGAATAAGTGAAATAAACAAGTTAGAGAAACCTGTTACTAACATTACCGCAATTGTCATAACAAAAGCATTTTGTAGAGAACTTGTAACCGCTAACGCAGAACAAACACCAAGTACTTGCAAAGCAATAGGGTTGTTATCAACAATAGGTCCAAATAAAACCTTTTTAGTATCTTGAGACATTAGTTCAGTCCTCCAGCGCGATAGTTAGAAATAAATGGACCATAGCCCTCGTCACCTAACCAAAAGCGCAATGTGTTTTCAACACCATTACTGGTTAATGTTGCACCAGACAAGCCATCTACACCATGAACATCGCCGGCTTTTGCGCCGCCTTTAACAATTTTAATAGCAACATTGTTTTGTTCATCAAACATTTTTTTACCTGGCCATAGTGCTTTCCACTTAGGGTTAAGCACTTCTGCGCCTAATCCAGGAGTTTCACTGTGGTCTGAGTAAATTACGCTTTTAACAGTATTCATGTCTGATTCTAAACCAACAAAACCATACATTAGGTTCCATAAGCCTGAGCCAACAATAGGTAAAACTATTGTTGTTACTTTACCTTGCTCATCTTTAACCAGATAAACTACTGCATTTTTAGCAACACGGTTTAAACCAGCAATATCATTTTCAGGCTTAAAACTTTTATTAGCGTCACGTGCATCTGCACGTTCTTCAAAAGTATTAACATCACCTTCAACAACTTTACCCGTAGCTAAGTTAATCATTTTAGCGTCAACACGTTGGTTATATGTACCAACAATATCGTCGCCTGCTGCGTCTAAAAGACCAGCAGTTTCAAGAATTTTAGTTTGCTTATCAAGCAACTTATTCGCGGTTTGTAATGGTTTTAAGCTTACAGCTGAAATTGACACTAAAGCCGCACAAACTAAACAAACAACAAATACAAAACCAATCGTTTTGCCAAACGTTTCTTTATTACTAGACATTGCGAGCAAGCCTCCGTTTGATATTCCCTTGAACCACAAAGTAGTCGAAAAGAGGTGCAAACAAGTTAGCGAATAAAATAGCTAACATCATACCTTCTGGGAATGCAGGGTTAACAACACGTACTAGCACTACCATGATGCCAACTAAAGCACCAAACCAGTATTTACCTGTATTCGTAAATGACGCTGAAACAGGATCAGTTGCCATAAACATCATACCAAAGGCAAAACCGCCAGTAACTAAGTGCCAATACCAAGGCATAGCGAACATCGCATTAGTATCGCTACCAATAGCGTTGAATAGCATAGCCGTCACAACCATACCGCCGAATACACCTAAAACGATACGCCATGAAGCGATACCTTTATAAAGAATGTATGCACCGCCTAGTAAAATCATGGCCGTTGATACTTCACCAACAGAACCTGGGATATAACCCCAAAATGCATTCCACCAGTCAGCATTAATGGTATATTCAATTAAGCCTTGGTTTGCAGCACTTAATGCTGTAGCACCAGAGAAACCGTCAGCAGCAACCCAAACAGCATCGCCTGAGATTTCACTTGGATAAGCGAAGAATAAAAACGCACGACCCGCTAACGCTGGGTTTAAGAAGTTTTTACCTGTACCACCAAATATTTCTTTGGCAATAACAATACCAAAAGTAATACCGATAGCCGCTTGCCATAATGGAATAGTTGCCGGCAGGATTAACGCGAAAAGAATTGAGCTAACAAAGAAACCTTCGTTAACTTCATGTTTACGCACTGAGGCAAACAATACTTCCCAGAAACCACCAACAATAAATACCGTTGCATAAATAGGTAAGAAAAATACGGCGCCGTATAGCATCATCGTGAACCAACCAGATTCAGCCGATAAGCTACCGCCTAACATTTCAAACAAACCTACTTGCCACGTATCAGGTAAAGCATAACCAGCCGCTAATGCGTCAGTTGCTTGAAAACCTATGTTATACATACCCCAGAACATGGCAGGGAAAACCGCTAACCAAACTGTGATCATGATACGTTTAAGATCAATACTGTCACGTACGTGCGTTTGACCTTTGTTAACTTGGCCAGGAGTAAATAACCCGGTAGCTACAGCTTCGTAAAGTGCATACCAAGCTTCAAACTTACCGCCTTTTTCAAATTGCGGTTCAATATCTTCAAAAAACTTTTTCAAGCCCATGACTAACCTTCCTTCTCAATTGTGGTTAGGCAATCACGAAGGATCACGCCGTAATCTGTTTTGCCTGGGCAAACAAATGTACATAAGGCTAAATCTTCTTCATCAAGCTCTAAAGCACCAAGTTGTTGCGCACCGTCTGTATCGCCGGCACATAAATCGCGCAATAACATAGTTGGTAAAATATCTAACGGCATAACGCGTTCGAAATTACCAATAGGCACCATAGCGCGTGCACTACCATTTGTTGTTGTGGTCATGTTGAACAATTTCTTAGGAAAGAAATGTCCCATATAAGCACGTGTTACAGAAAATTTATTAGGACCTGGATACATATAGCCAATAAATTCTTTTTCTCTACCCTCTAGGATAAGAGAAAGCTGTGTATGGTAACGACCTAGGTAGCCATGAACACCTGAAGCAACAGAGCCATGTAATAATGAACCTGAAACTACACGCACTTCGCCATCAGCTTTGTCTTTTGCAATTATCTCAGTAGAACTTGCACCTAAAACCGTACGAATTAAACGAGGATTTTTTGCTGCTGGACCTGCTAAAGAAATAACACGACTGTTATCTAATTCACCGGTAGTAAATAATTCACCGATAGCAATAACATCTTGGTAACCTGCATGCCATGCAACTTTATCAGCACTAACTGGCTTCAAAAAGTGCATTTGTGTACCAACTAAACCGGCAGGATGTTTACCAGCAAATTCAGTAACTGTAGCGGCTGAATTAACAGCTATATCGCTACCTGGTGCTTTGCTAACAAATACTTCACCTTCGGTTAAGCGAGCAAGAACAGTTAAACCATTAACAAAGGCTTCACTTTTCTCAGCAATAATAACCGCTGGATCTGCAGCTAAAGGATTGGTATCCAATGCGCTAACAAATATAGCAACAGGCGTTGCATCTACAGCAGGAACTTTACTAAATGGACGTGTACGCAATGCAGTCCACAAACCTGAATTAACAAGGTTTGCAACAACATCTTCACGTGCTATTGAATTAAGTTCATTGGCGGCATAGCGGGTAAACGTTTCTTGCTCATTGCCACCGACTTCGATAACAACAGATTGCAATACGCGCTTTTCACCACGATTTATTTCTTTAACAACACCTGAAGCTTGAGCTGTGAATTTAACGCCAGGATTCTTTTTATCTTCAAAAAGTGCCTGACCTTTTTTAACGCTATCTCCAACCTTAACAAACATGGTTGGGCGCATACCCACAAACTCTTCACCTAATGTTGCAACAGTTTTGATGGACGGACCATCATGGATTACCTGCTGGGGGGCACCTACTACAGGAACATCCAGACCTTTTTTTATCGTAATCATAAACACTTGCACTACTTTTGATGGGAGTAATCAAAATCAATTAATGCGTTATTAAAAACACTTACATATTGCGAAAATCCACAATAAATGCAAATTAATAACATAAAAGACCGATTTCAGTGTATTTCAGTAAAATCTTAATTTAGTTTCAATAAATTAAGCTTCACTGGCTCTAGTTAAAATTTCTGGCGCGATTCTAACACAAAACCATATTTTGATTCTATCTTAAGCACCACAAATAATAATAATTTAGTCGAATAATCTTTATTTAGAACAAATATAGAACAAAATATACTTTTTTAAACGCTAACTTTTGAATAAAGAGGTTAAAAAAAGGTAAATCTTGATTATTTTTACTCCGCTATAAAGTTGAAATTATTCGATATTTACAAGGTAGACTGACATAAAAAAACCGACAATTCGCCGGTTTTTGTATCAATAAATATTTGCGAATTCAGTTATAACCAAACAGTAATAACTAACTTATAGTAAGTTATTTATCGCTAATTCTGGACTAACATCAGCATCATAATCAACACCTGTAACGCCAAAGCCGAACAGTTTCAAAAACTCTTGATGATAACCAACATAGTCGGTTAATTCGTCAATTGTGTCGCTATCTACTGTATTCCAAATATCAGTTACACGTTGTTGAACACTGTCTTCAAGCTCTTTATTGTTTTGACGTAAACGCCCTGCTTCATCAAGTGTTGGGTTTTTACCGTATATATTTTCTCTAAATAGCGCCTGTATTTGTTCAATACAACCTTCGTAAGTACCGTCAGCTTTCATTACTTTAAACATAGCTGAAATATACAAAGGCATAATAGGAATAGCTGAACTTGCTTGAGTTACCACTGCATTAAGTGAAGTAACATAAGCTTCGCCTTTAATATCAGCTGTTGTAGTTTTTATGGCTGTAGAGGCGCGATCTAAATCTTCTTTTGCGCGACCAATAGTGGCATGGCCATATATCGGCCAAGTTAACTCTTTCCCGATATAAGTATAAGCAACCGTTTTAAAGCCTTTAGCTAAAACACCTGCTTCGCCTAGGGCTTTTATCCAAAGTTCCCAGTCTGCGCCGCCCATTACATCAATTGTACCTTGAATTTCTTCTTCTGAAGCAGCTTCAACCGATACTGAATCAATAATACGTTTAGAAGTATTCAAATTCTTAGTGGTAACACTTTGACCAATTGGCTTTAATGTTGACGAGTATACTTCGCCGGTATCAGGATCCGTTCTACGCGGTGATGCTAAGCTATAAACAATCAGGTCAATTTCACCTAACTCAGCTTTAATGGTTTCAATGGCTTTGGCTTTAATTTCATGTGAGAAAGCATCGCCATTAATGTTTTTTGACCAAATACCTGCACTGTCAGCAGCAGCTTGAAAGGCGGCAGTATTATACCACCCCGCTGAAGCGGTTTTCTTTTCTGTTGGTGGCTTTTCAAAGAAAATACCCAATGTTTTTGCATTATTACCAAAAGCAGCTGTAATTCGTGAAGACAAGCCATAACCTGTTGATGCACCAATAACTAATACGTTTTTCGGTTTAACATCAGCTTGCGGCTGGCTTTTAACATAAGCAATTTGCTCATTAACATGCGCTGCACATCCTGCAGGGTGAGCATTAGTACAAATAAAACCACGAATTTTTGGCTTGATAACCATAACTATACCTTCTTAATATCACATTAATAATCAAAAACTAAGGCTAATAATTTTAGCCGACTACCTGAGATTATTAAGTGAAAAATTGATTTATAAAATGAAATTGTCGCCTAGTTTACTCTTGCTTGCACCAATATGAGGTGCGACCAGTGACAATATTCGATATTTTTTAATGAATATTGAAAAAACCAACCTTTGTAACTTCATTTTTAGGTTGCTATTCAAGTGAATAAGCTTTGGCTATTAAGTACTACTTTTGCTACCACCTAAACATTTTGGCGATAATGGGGTGTTCTCAGCATAATAACTCTTCCACTCTTTTTCCGTATAAGTGTGCAGCGCTAATGCATGAATTTTGTCTGCGAGTTCTTCGGCTAGAATGGAGTTTATTGCACGATGACGCTTAATTAAACGCTCGCCTTCAAACTCTTCAGAAACGATAATAACTTTAAAATGTGATTCGCTACCTGGGGCAACATTGTGTTGGTGGCTTTCATTTATAACGTCGAGATGAATAGGTGAGAAAGCAGAAAGTAATTTTTCTTCGATTACGGCTTCAATAGTCATATGTATTCCCTGAAATTGATCGATAGTATGATCAGTTTAATTTTAGTCGCTGAAGGTAATTATGCCATCTATCTATGTGAGTAACAGCGTAATTTAATATTTTAATCTCAAGCTAGCCTGATTGATGAAGAATAACGCTAAATACAAATTTTGCGAAAGGTTAAATTAACTCTACTGGTTATCGCTCTAGTTCTTTTAGGTATGCAATGTTGCCAATAATGTTGTGTTTTACCTTTCATGATTAGCAAGCTACCCGAGGTAAGCGTTAGATTAACTTTTTCTTTAGTTATAATATGTTTAAGTTGAAACTCTCGCTCAGCGCCAAAAGATAACGAAGCAATCGTTGGCATATTTCCTAACTCAGGCTCGTTATCACTGTGCCAACCTACACTATCATTTTGATTACGATATAAATTTGCCAGTACCGCATTAAAGTCTTGCTGACAATAACCACTCACTTTAGCTTTAATTTCTAATAAGCGCTCTGACCAAGGTTTAGCAATTAAGGTTATATTGGAATAGCTATAACGTAAGTGATTATCGCCATACCAAGCCTGCAACCTTGGTATTTTCATGACTTTCCCGAATATTTTTATATCATCATGCCGCCAAGCTAGATTTTGCTTTAAGTCTTGAAAAATAGTTTCAGCTTCATCTTTAAGGTAAAAATTTTCAATATAATAAATATCAGCATCTGCACAGTTAATCTTCAAATTTTACTATTCCTTAATCACCTTAAGTGTTTGTTTTGTCTTTTTTAGTCTCATTATCTTATAATTTTAGTAATTAGCTAGCTCGTAGAGATAAACTTTGTCACAATATCTGTTACGCCAACTAAGTATTTATCACTATGATCAGCCCTTTTATTATCAATGACAAAAACCTATTTCTCGATCGTTTTCCTACCGGACAAGTGAACCGAAGCCTACAGGCGTGGGATGCTGCTGATGAATATATTATTAGCTATTTAGCGCAACAAGACTTAGATAAACCAAAACAAAAAGTTCTAATTTTCAACGATAATTTTGGTGCTATCACCTGCAACTTAACTGAACATCAAGTGTTTTGTGTTAATGACTCTTTTTTAAGTCACCAAGGCATTGAGCTTAATTTAGAACAAAATGGCTTATCTAATGAAAATGTAACCTTGCTTAGTAGTTTAGATGAGTTACCGAGCGATATAAATGTAGTGCTTTATAAAATACCGAAAAGCAAAGGGTTACTCTGCCAACAACTTAGCGCTATAAAGCAAAAGCTTAGCAAAGACGTTTTATTTATTGCTGGTGATCGAGCTAAAGAAATTCATAGTTCAACACTGAAAGTATTTGAGCAATATCTTGGTACAACTAAAACATCGCTAGCGGTTAAGAAAGCACGATTGGTATTTTGTGAACTCGATAATGAAAAGCCCACACATGCTAATTTCCCTACATCTTGGCCACTAGAAAACACCAACTTTACTTTACATAATCACGCAAATGTTTATGCAAGAGAAAAGCTCGACATTGGCGCAAGATACTTTATGGAGAATTTACCAAGCATTTCTGCTGACACTAAAGTTATCGATCTCGGCTGTGGTAACGGTGTAATTGGCTTAAATGTATTATCAAAACAACCCGAAGCACATGTTCACTTTATAGACGAGTCATACATGGCGATAGCATCTGCTAAATTAAACATCAGCGAAAATTTACCTTCCGTTGCCGAGCAATGCCAATTCCAAGTCAACGATTGCTTAACCAGCGTTGAAGGAGGCAGTGTTGATTTAGTATTATGCAACCCACCGTTTCATCAACAAACAGCGACCACAGACCATATTGCATGGCAGATGTTTAAAGATAGTCATAGAGTGTTGAAAAAAGGCGGTGAATTGCGCATTATTGGCAATCGACAACTCGGTTATCATATTAAATTAAAAAGAATTTTTGGTAATGAAACATTGATTGCTAGTAACGATAAATTTGTTACTATTTCAGCAATCAAACGATAGTTAATCAACTTAACGCTTAAGAAACTCATATGAAATCAACTATATTTAAGTTCATGCTTTTATGTACAACGACTTTATTAATGGCTTGCTCATCACCAACACAGCAAGTAATTGTAAGTCCAGAGTTGAATATTGGCAGTAGCAACGCTTACCAGCTAAAGCAAGCACAATTACTTATGCGTGATTTACGCACCTCTCCTCATATAGTACAAATTTTGCGCACAGGTGAAGCCACAAAATTATATTCTCCGCAACAAGCTATTATAGAGACCGTAGAGATATCGCTGACCAAAGCATTAAAAGCTAATGGTTTGCGATTTAATACCCCTGCGGCAAATCAAATTGAAATAATTATTGATAATGCCTTAGTCAGTGTTAAGCAAGCAATGTTGAAGTATAGCGCGAGTAATCTTATGAATATTCGTGTTGTTATACATAATAGTAAAGGCACTTTATCAAAAGCATTTAAAGTTACAGGTACCAGTAACGGCCCGTTAAAGGCAGACTTGGCAGTTTTAGAGCGTGACTTTAATCAGCAACTAACCAAATTATTATCACAAATCGTTCAAAACGAAGAGTTACAGCAATTCATGCAATAATTAATTTTATGTTGCCTGATTAAAGATTTTCACAATGAGAGTTAGCTAATGAAATTTTTTTCAGTTATTTTTTTATGTTTATTGTCAGTTACTTCTAGCGCTAATAACTTATCGATAGATCCTGACAATTTATTTCCACAGGTAAAATTAGAGACATCGATGGGCGTTATTGTTGTTGAGCTTGATAGAATTCGCGCTCCACTAACTGTCGATAACTTTTTAACTTATGTTGTTTCAGATGAATACAACAACACTATATTTCATCGTGTTGTAAGTGAATTTATTGTTCAAGGTGGCGGATATAATGAAAACTTTGAACTTAAAAAAATACTGGGTGAAATAGTAAATGAATCGGGTAACGGGCTAAAAAATGAAATAGGTACGATTGCTATGGCAAAAGAAAGCCGCCCTCATACCGCTAACAGACAGTTTTTCTTCAATGTGGGCGACAATACCAGTTTAGATCCAGGTAGAAAATGGGGCTATGCAGTTTTTGGTACAGTAATCGAAGGCCAAGAAGTGGTAGACGCTATGGCATTAGTTGCAACAGACTACAACGAAGCTATGGGCTGGGAGGATGTTCCTTTAGAACCAATAATGTTAATTAAAGCTAGTTTATTACCTGCTTTATAAGATATCTTTAGCACGAATATATGTTCAGAAAATGTAGCGCATTTCAAACATAAAAAATAATAATAATAAAATTAACGGTCAATATACAACTCCAAAAATAGTGTGTGAAATACGCTATTAGGCTTAGAAAATAAAGTTTCAGTTACAATTTTACCGGCTTATAACTTTGACAATACTAGTTTTCTCTACGATAACTAAACTGTACAAACAACAACGCATGGTAACTATTACTGTTTATTTCTTACGCTAAATTATGTATTGGCTTAATAATTCAAAAGGAATGTCATGATAATTGAGCAGTTTATCAATGAAAAAATCACCCAAATCGGTGCCTACATCATCGCGGTTATAAATCACTCTATCCATTACACTGAGCTCGACCATTTTGTCGATAATACAATGGCAGAATGGACTTTACTCCGTGTGAATGACGAAACACCGAGTAATGCTAGAGAGCGTGTTTTTTGGCATATTATGCATGAACTATCTCTTCATAGTGCCCATGATCTCGAGCGCGATCTTTACTTTAAGAGTGAGATATCAACCTGCTTAGATTTTTTCTCTGGCAAGGGTAGTTATCCGATTGATTGTATAGGCTGGCGACCGCTGCCGTAACTAACTCACTAATTCCCCTTGGTATACGGCTACACTAATTCAGAAAACAATAGGTAAATCTATAGTAACTAATTACCTGTTTCAAAAGATTAATCTTCTGTTTACTAGTACATTTTGGTAGCCTATTACCATTACCTTCTCGCTTTCATTAGGCTTAATCAATGCAGTCTCCTACCTTTAAGCAAGCGATATTTAATCGTCGCATGCTAATTTGTATTTTCATGGGCTTTAGCTCTGGGTTACCACTGTTTATTTTATATCAACTTGTGCCTGGATGGTTGCGCTCTGAAGGAGTTAGCCTAACTGAAATCGGCCTATTTTCACTTATAGGTATTCCTTACGTTTGGAAGTTTGTTTGGGCACCATTAATGGACAGGTACTCATTACCTGTACTGGGTCGTCGCCGCAGTTGGATGTTACTCACACAAGTGCTTTTACTATTTTCTATTGCCGGATTTGGCTTTGTTGACCCCATAATGAACATTTGGAGTGTCGCTTACTTAGCTGCCGCTGTAGCATTTTTTAGTGCAAGCCAAGATATTGTGTTAGATGCTTATCGACGAGAATTATTACCCGAACATGAACTTGGCTTAGGTAACTCCATTCATGTACAAGCTTATCGGCTTTCTGGTTTAGTGCCCGGCTCATTAGCTTTTATTCTTGCTGATCATATCAGTTGGCAATCAGTATTTTTGATAGTTGCAGCCTTCATGTTAATCGGTATTTTCTTAAGCCTTACCATTAAAGAGCTTAACAACACACTACAGGCACCTAAAACACTACGCCAAGCGGTAGTGCTACCTTTTAGAGACTTTATTAATAGAAAAGGAATAAAATCAGCGCTACAAATTCTTGCTTTTTTATTTTTATATAAGCTTGGTGATAGTATGGCAACCGCCTTACAAACCCCATTCTTCATCGACTTAGGTTTTACTAAAACAGAAATTGGTGTTGTCGCCAAAACGGCATCATTAATTGCGATGACCATTGGTTTAGCCGTTGGTGGTATAGTCATGATTAAATTAAGTATTAATCGTGCCCTTTGGTTATTTGGTTTTGTGCAAATAGTCAGTATATTAGGTTTTGCGGCTTTAGCAGAAATTGGCCATAACACCTACGCTTTAGCTTTTGCTATGGGCTTTGAATATTTAGGCGTTGGACTTGGCACCGCGGCTTTTACTGCCTTTATTGCTCGAGCGACTAACCCTGCATTTGCTGCAACCCAATTTGCACTATTTACAGCACTTACCGCATTGCCTAGAACATTCGCTAATGCCACTACAGGGGTTATTGTTGAGCAAATAGGTTGGACGAATTTTTATTTTATGTGCACAGCATTAGCAGTACCCGGTATGTTAATGCTTTTAAAAGTTGCACCATGGCGAGAGCCAACTAAACAAACAACGCAGGAGATAGCGTAAATATGATCAAACTATTTTTTCTCGTTCCCATTCTTATGTGTGCTATTTGGTATTGGTATTTAAAAAGCAATAACTATACGATAAAAGAGGGTTTAAAAGGCTTTGGTTATATATTTGCTTTTAATGGCACCATCATCGCTTTTTTTGTCTTAATGTTATTTATCACCAATTAACAATTTGCATATAGGTAACTGAGTCAGTCAATTCACCATAGCACTTAAATAGACTACCTTGGGTATTTGAGGTAAATTAAGTCAAAGTACAATTTTATTAATAAGGAAAGCCCATGAAAACATTACCAAGCCTAATATTACTTACAGCAGCTTTATCAACAGCAAGCTTCTTAGCATTATCAAGTAGCGCGCAAGCCACTGAAGTAAAGCAAGCAAGCAATGAAAAACAAGCTCAAGCAGTAACTACCTACCGTAAGTCTGTATTTCAGCTAATTAGCAGTAATATGGGGCCGTTAGGCGCTATGGCGAAAGGTAAAATCCCAATGGATACTGATGTGATCACGAAAAATGCTGAACGTATCGCCTTTTTAGCACCTATGATGCATGACTACTTTTCACTAGATACCTCAAAATTCAATATAAACACTGATGCTAAAGACAGCATTTGGACTAATCATAAAGATTTTAGCGATAAAGTAGATAACTTAGTTACCGCTGCTAATAACTTAAAAATGGCTGGTGAAAATAATGAGACAGGTAGCTTTAAAAAAGCTATTGGAGCTGTTGGTGGAAGCTGTAAGTCTTGCCACGACGACTACAAAAAAGATTAAATACTTATAGAAATTTGATTATTTAGCTACTCATTTTTAATGCTTAAAATGAAAAGGTAGCTCACTTAATTAATCAAATTGGCATTATCAAATATGTGCTCTGAGTGAACAAAATCAATGAGAGCACACTTTTTTATCTTCTCCCTACCACCCCCTAAACAATTGAAAAACAAAAGATTTACTTAATCTATCAATTTTAGGCCATTAATAACCAAAATAATCTTCTACTGGCTCAGGTGGCCATACTTCAATAATTAAGTAAACGGTTAGCGCTGTAATCGCTAAACAGACGATAAAGCCTAGCCATGGAAACGGCCCTTGAGATTGCACACTTTTATGTACTATTTTATTACCTGTAACCATTGCACTGGTTAAGTTTTCTTTGTGTTTAACTTTATAAAATACAATTGCGCCGATATGCAACACAATAAAACCTAAAAGCACATACACAACATTATGATGTACAAAGTTAACCACTGTTTGCCATGAATCGTTTAGTACACCGTAGTAAGGGGCATCATTAAAAATATCATCCGTAGTAAATAAACCACTAACTGTCTGCGCAAGTATTAATGATAACAAAGCGATAACAGAATAAGCACCCGCGGGATTATGACCTAAATGATTTTGTTCTCCCCTACCACGTAAATATTGTAAGGTTTTTATTGGAGACTGTATAAATTGGCTAAATCTAGCATAGTAAGTACCTAGTATTCCCCACAAAATTCTAAAAATTACGATAGCAAGACAAGCGTATCCACCATAAAAGTGCCATTGAGTCGCATTAGAGAGCATTGATTCATCTAACACTTTTACACTGATAAATTGAAAAGCAATAATAATGACTAATAACCAATGACAAATCCGAACAGGTAAGTCCCACACTTTTATTTTCATACTATGCATCCTATTAGCACTTTAATTTTCAATAACATAAATAACCTGAACTCTGGATAAGCAGTACTTGCTCAATCCTCCCTTTTAAGCCATTACCTGCGTTGAAACGTCGATAAATAGCCCGCTATTCATAAACGTTTTGCCTTGGAAATGGCATAAAATGAAGCATTGATGGTGTAAATTAGTGATGTTCACCTTGCTATAGCATTTACTTTACCACCTAAGCTTTTGATTCACTTGAGTATCAAGCACTCATTATCCAGAGTTCAGGTTAAATAGTCGAATACATTGATGTAGCCGAAAGAGTTAAGCAACTTTTTTAATATTAAGCATTATATCAATACCGATAAATAGATCAGTGATTTAATTCAAAAAATCTTTAAGCACAATAACAGTGAAAATAATAAAAGAAGGAGTACAAATAAGGCAGCATAAAGAAGATAGAACAAAAAAATATCTAGCAAAGATATTGAAAGGTATGTCAGAAATTTAACGTTAAAGAATGAATGATGTAATACCAACTTGGAATGATATAACTGCGATTTAAGACAGAGCTATTAGCTCATACTAAAATCGCAGCTACCAATATTTACTTAGTTTGAATTTAACCAGTAATGATTAAATTCCCCCAAAATAAGTTTACTCGGCTAATGGACGCATGTGTGGGAACAAAATAACGTCTTTAATCGTTGGTGAGTCAGTAAATAACATCACTAATCGATCGATACCGATACCTTCACCTGCTGTTGGCGGTAAACCATATTCTAATGCTTGTATGTAGTCAGCATCGAAGTGCATAGCTTCGTCATCACCTGCGTCTTTACCTTCAACTTGGTTTTGGAAACGTTCTGCTTGGTCTTCTGCATCATTAAGCTCAGAGAAACCATTGGCTAATTCACGGCCACCAACAAAGAACTCAAAACGGTCGGTAATAAATGGGTTATCGTCATTACGACGCGCTAATGGTGAAACTTCCCACGGGTATTCTGTGATAAAAGTTGGTTGATCAAGCATGTGCTCAGCAACTTCTTCAAAAATCTCACAAATATATTTACCTGCGCCCCACACTTTAGATGCATCTGTTTCTTTTACGCCCACAGATTTTGCCATTGCTTTAAGCGCGTCAAAGTTTTCTTCTGGGTTACGTAAAATGTTTTCGTCTAAATTATTACCGTGTAATAAAATGGCATCAACCATTGATAAACGTGTAAATTTCTGTCCAAAATCATAGAACTTCTCTTCCACAACTTCGCCATCAGCATTTTTAACGGTATTACGGATAACAGAAGTTCCCATTACGTCTTCAGCTAACGTACGTAGCATATCTTCAGTAAGGTTCATTAAATCATGATAGTCAGCATAAGCTTGGTAGAATTCAATCATAGTAAATTCTGGGTTATGACGAGTTGATAAACCTTCGTTACGGAAGTTACGGTTAATTTCGAATACTTTTTCAAAACCACCAACAACCAAACGCTTTAAGTAAAGCTCTGGTGCAATACGCATATACATTTGAATGTCTAAAGCATTGTGGAAAGTTTCAAATGGTTTAGCTGATGCGCCGCCAGGAATAGTTTGTAGCATTGGTGTTTCAACTTCCATAAAATCACGGTCAGTTAGAAACTTACGAATTCCATCAACAATTTTTGAGCGAACTTTAAAAGTGTTACGGGTATCTTCGTTGATGATCAAATCAACATAACGTTGACGATACTTAGTTTCAACGTCTGATAAACCATGGAATTTTTCTGGTAATGGACGAAGCGACTTTGTTAAAAGTTCGTACTTGTCCATGTTAACGTATAAATCACCTTTACCAGACATATGCATAGTACCGGTTACACCAATAATATCGCCAATATCTAAAGTGCCCCAACGCTCTTTAATATCTTTTTGCACTGTTTTATGCGCGTAAGCCTGAATACGGCCGGTCATATCTTGTAGTACTAAAAATGGACCACGTTTTGCCATAACACGACCAGCAATGCTGTATTCAGCAGTTTCAGTTTCAAGCGTTTCTTTATCTTTTTCACCGTGCTGGGCTTGTAAATCAGCAGCATAATGTTTTCGGTCAAACTTGTTAGGGTGGCCATTAGCCGGACAGTTTTCGCGAATTTTTGCTAATTTGCCACGACGCTCGGCAATCAATTTGTTTTCGTCTTGGTTTGCTTGATCAGTCATTTTATTTCTCGTGTTTAACGTAATATTCTATTTAAGTTAATGAATGTGTTTATAACTGCTTCATTAGGTTTATCAATTTATTGTGCAAAGAAAAACAAATCAAGATAAAGCGCTTTGAATTGTTTTAGCTAACACAAGTGACTAATAACGTCATGAAATGGTTATTATAAGCCAGATTTTAAACTAGCTTCTAAAAATTTATTTAAATCACCATCTAATACGGCTTGCGTATTGCGGTTTTCTATTCCGGTGCGTAAATCTTTAATGCGGCTGTCATCTAAAACATAAGAGCGAATTTGACTCCCCCAACCGATATCAGATTTTCCGTCTTCTAATTCTTGCTTACCTTCATTCTGTTTTTGCATTTCCATTTCATACAGCTTAGCTTTTAATAGCTTCATTGCTGTTGCACGGTTTTTATGCTGAGAACGATCGGCTTGACAAGCCACTACAGCCCCCGTTGGAACATGCGTTATACGAATAGCAGAGTCAGTTTTGTTAACATGTTGACCACCAGCGCCTGAAGCACGAAAGGTATCTATGCGTAAATCTGCTGGGTTAATATCAATTTCAATATTGTCGTCAATTTCTGGATAAATAAATGCAGAAGCAAACGATGTATGACGACGACCACTTGAGTCAAACGGAGATTTTCTTACTAAACGATGCACGCCGGTTTCTGTTCGCAGCCAACCAAAAGCATATTCGCCGGTGTACTTAATGGTACAACCTTTAATGCCAGCAACATCACCACCGGTTACTTCAATTGCTTCAGTTTTATATCCGTTAGCTTCACCCCAACGCAGATACATTCGCATCAACATTTCAGCCCAGTCTTGTGCTTCTGTGCCGCCAGAGCCTGACTGAATATCTAAGTAGCAGTTATTAGCGTCATGTTCACCAGAGAACATACGACGAAATTCTAATTTTTCAAGGCTGGCTTCTAACGCTTTTGTTTCCGCTTCTGCGTCGTTAAAAGTTTCTTCATCTTCAGCTTCAACAGCAAGTTCTACTAGGCCTTCGATATCTTCACAACCAGAGTCCATCTCGTCAATGGTTTCAACAACAGCTTCTAACGCTGCACGCTCACGACCCAAAGCTTGTGCTCGTTCTGGATCATTCCAAACATCAGCTGACTCTAATTCGCGTGTAACTTCAACCAAACGTTCTGACTTTTGGTCGTAGTCAAAGGTACCCCCGAAGCAAGTTGGTGCGTTCGCGAATTTCTTTAACTTTATTGAGTACAGGGTTTACTTCTAACATACTTTTACTGATACGCCGTTATGGTTGAATATAATTGGTCAATAGAACCAAAAAACAGTCGCGCATTGTAGCTTAATTATACGACTAAATAAACGCTTGCTTGTGCTTTGAAATGTCATTTTTTTATATTTTGCTAACTGTTTTTTAACTTCAATAATCTAAGTAAATAAAACGGCAATTTTTCTGATAATTTTCAAGCCAATTGTTCAACCATTAATTGCACCGTTTGTTTACCTCGAAACTCATTAATATCTAAACGGTAAGCTAACTTAACCTGCTTTGCTTGATGATCTGGCCAACGTTTAATATCAACATTAAACGCAATAGCATCAAAAATTTGCTGATCTTTTTCTACCACTAACTTTAAGTGTTTTTCGCCAACAATACGCTGCTGAACTAAGGTAAAAGTATCATCAAATACCGGCTCTGGAAAATTTTGCCCCCACGGGCCCGCTTCACGTAATACTTGAGCAAATGTCAGCGTGATATCGCTTGTTAATAGCTCGCCGTCAGAAGATATAGTGCCCGTAAGCGCTTCTTTGCTTAACCACTGCTTGGCATACTTCTCGAAAAGTGTTGAAAACTGTTGAAATTTATCCGCCGCTATCGATAAACCAGCAGCCATAGCATGGCCACCAAATTTGATAATAATACCCGGATGTTGGCTGTCAATATATTCTAATAGATCTCGAATATGCAGGCCTGGAATTGAACGAGCAGAGCCTTTTATTTCTGCCGAATTAACCGCAGCGCTTTGCTCATCAAGATCGTCGTTACCTTTCGCAAAAACGATACTCGGTCGATGATATTTTTCTTTTAATCGCCCAGCCACAATGCCAATAACACCTTGATGCCAGTCACTATGAAACAAACTAATGCCATTGGGTAAATTGTCTTCACTAAACTTTAAACTCGCTAGCACCTGTTCAGCTTCAATTTGCATACCTTGTTCAATTTCACGACGTGCTTTATTTAAATCATCTAAGTCGGCCGCCATTACTCTTGCTGTTGATAAGTCTTTTGCCAATAAACAATTAATACCAAAGGCCATATCATCTAAACGCCCTGCGGCATTTATTCGTGGCCCTAAAGCAAAACCAAAATCACTAGCAACTAACTTCTGTTGGCTCTTCCCTGCTATTTCAATTAACGCTTGTATGCCTGGGCGTGTGGCACCAGCTCGAATACGCTTTAAGCCTTGCTCAACTAAAATGCGATTATTGGCATCAAGTGAAACCACATCGGCAACTGTGCCTAAGGCCACTAAATCGAGTAATTGCGCAATATTAGGCTCTTTAAAGCCTTGTGCTTCAAACCATTGGTGTTCGCGTAAGTATTTTCTTAATGCCAACATAAAATAAAATGCTACGCCAACACCCGCCAGCGATTTACTCGCAAAATTACAACCACGCTGGTTTGGGTTAACAATGGCATCGGCCGGCGGTGTATCGGCTCCAGGTAGGTGATGATCTGTCACCACGACTTGCAGGCCTAGTTCTTTCGCTCTTTTAACACCCGCCATACAGCTAATACCATTATCAACAGTCACTAATACCTGCGCACCTTCTGAAGCGGCAATATCAACTATTTCAGGGGTTAGTCCATAACCATATTTAAATCTATTAGGTACTAAAAAATGATGATTTGAAGAGCCTAGCATTTGCAAAGCTTCCATCATTAACGCCGTACTCGTAGCACCATCAGCATCAAAATCACCTATTATTGTAATATTCTTTTTATCTTTCAGCGCTTGATATAAAATTTCGCAAGCTTCTGGCAGCCCTTTTAAAGTGTCAACAGCACAAAGGTGTGATGCGGTCAATTCAAGCTGGTCTTTACTTTTAACCCCACGTCTTGCATAGATTTGTCGAATAATAGGATGCAAGCTATCAGGTAAATGCTCGTCGCTGACTTGATCTCGACGTATGATTTCTTTATGCATAAATGCACCTTAATACTGATTAATGCCAAAAACGATAGATACAAAAATGGCAAGTTAATTACTTGCCATTTTCAATAAAAACAATGCTGTACCTAACACAAGTGTATTATTTACGGGGTATTAACTACCTTGTTGAGTAGTTTCTAGCAAGGCAAATAGTTTATCAGGGTCTTGATAGCCTGGCACCATCATGCCATTTTTGAGCATAATTGCAGGTGTACCTGTTACGCCCACTTGACGACCAAAATTAAATTCTTCTTCTATCGGCGCCTCACAAATACGGGCAGCAACAGACGAACCACTTTTTGCCTTTGTTAGTGCAGTTTCTGCATCTTCATGACACCAAATTGAGCGAAGATCTTTAAAACCTTGAGAGTAACTTCCGTTACGATCTTTCACACCAGCACGCGGATACGCTAAGTAACGTACAGTTATACCTTTGTCGTTATAGGCACTCATTTGTTCATGCATTTTACGACAATAACCACAGGTAATATCAGTAAATACTGTTACCACATGTTTTTCGTTTTTAGCTGGATAGACAATCATATTATCGGTAAATTTAACCATGCCATCAACACGCACTTGCGCTAAACTTTCTTCCGTTAAATTACTAACGTTATCGCCTAAACCATACATTTTTCCATGCAACAAAAAGTTGCCATCAGCACTTGCATAAAACAACCCTTGATCTGTTAATACTTCCACAACACCTGGCATTGGTGAAGCTTTAATACTAGCAACATTAAAACCTAACGTTTGTGAAAGTTTTGCTTTAACAGCAGTTATTTCAGCTGATTGCGCCGCAGGTAACATTACACTGTTATTCGCAGACGAAACAGGCTCAGCGAATGCAGTAACATTGTTCGTTAAACTTAGTACACCGAATGTGGCAGCCAATATAATTTTTTTATACATAAGTAAATCCAAACCTTAATGAGTGAGCGGAAATTAGCGGAAAATTACAATTGCAATTTAGGGTAAATACAAAGACCGCTCTAATGCCGCTAAAATTACAGTGAAAATAGTATAATTGCAATAACACTAAGCCTACCAATAACCAATATTTACAATAAAGTATTTATTTATCCACGCATGCAAAGCTTCTTATTTACTGAGATTTTGTTAAAATCTCGCCATTAGCTCACTAACCACCGAAAGTGGTTTGTATTAAAACTCGGTAAATTATAAATGAACATCGCATTATTTTACGGCTCAACCACTTGTTATACCGAAATAGCTGCAGAAAAAATTCAAGCAGAACTTGGCGCTGATATGGTCAGTTTATTTAATATAAAAGATACACCATTAACTGAAATGGCAAATCACGATATTTTAATTTTGGGAATATCTACTTGGGACTATGGTGAAATTCAAGAAGATTGGGAATCACACTGGCCTGAAATTGCTGATATTGATCTAGAAGGTAAAATTATTGCTCTGTACGGTATGGGGGATCAAATTGGCTACACTGATTGGTTTCAAGATGCGTTGGGTATGCTGCATGAGCAAGTGCAGGCTCAAGGTGGCTATGTTATTGGCTATTGGCCAAATCAAGGCTATGAATTTGCCGAGTCAAAAGCCTTAACTGAAGATAAACAACAATTCGTTGGTTTAGCGCTTGATGAAGACAACCAATACGATGCCAGTGAAGAGCGTATTAAACTTTGGTGCCAACAAATTAACCTTGAAATCGCTGAGATTCTCACTGATTAAGCGAAATATGATAATAAATAGACTAATTTGGCAAGATCTTTAGGAAAAAACTGATTTTGCCATTATAATCCGCGTTATTAATCCCCAAAGAAAATTATTACATGTTTGAGCAGTTTGACCTAGATTCCGCGTTATTAGGCGGGATTGAAAAAGCAGGCTTTAAAAAGCCAACGTCTATCCAAGAATTAGTACTTCCTGTTGCTATGACCGGCAAAGACGTACTAGCTTCAGCCCCAACAGGAACCGGAAAAACAGCAGCGTTTTTATTACCTGCGGCTCAGCATTTACTGGATTATCCTCGACGAGGCCAAGGTTTTCCGCGTGTGTTAATTTTGTCACCAACGCGTGAACTTGCCATTCAAACCTATGAACAGTGTGTAAAATTAACTGCGCTAACCAACATTAAATCTGCGGTAATTACTGGTGGTGTTAACTATGGTAGCCATAAAGAAGTGCTTACCGGCCATACTGATATTTTAGTTGCAACGCCTGGTCGCTTAATGGAATACATTGAAAGCGAGCAATTTGACAGCCGTGAAATAGAAATTCTTATCTTAGACGAAGCCGATCGCATGCTTGCCATGGGTTTTGCGGAAACGATTAATCGCATTGTTGGTGAAGCGCGCTGGCGTAAACAAACTATGTTGTTTTCTGCAACGCTTGAAGGCGCTGCTGTAGTACGTTTTTCTCGTGAACTTTTAAACGATCCCGTATTTTTAGAAGCGAACCCTTCGCGCAAAGAAAAAGCTAAAATTCATCAATGGATGCACTTAGCAGACGACAAAGAACATAAATTCGCTTTGTTAATGAACATATTGCAACAAGAAGAAGTCGAACGAGCGCTTGTTTTTGCCAATAAACGTGAAACCGTGCAGTATCTATCAGGCAAGCTTTATGCTGAAAACATGCCTTGTGTATGGCTTGAAGGCAAAATGCAACAAGACAAGCGTAACACCTCTGTTGAACGCTTACGCAATGGCACTGTTAATGTGCTTGTAGCCACCGATGTTGCCGAACGCGGTCTTGATATCGATGATATAACCCATGTAATAAACTTTGATATGCCTCGTACCGCTGATATTTATTTACACCGTATTGGCCGCACAGGTCGTGCGGGTAATAAAGGTACTGCTATTTCATTGGTAGAAGCCCACGATATGACAGTTATCGGTAAAATTGAGCGTTACATTAAAGAGCGCTTAGCACGTCGCGTCATTGAAACACTAAGACCGAAATACAAAGAAGCACGTGTTGCCACAAAAAAAACCAAAGTTAAAAGAACTGTTGCTCAAAAGAAAGCTAAAGCTAAAAAAATGGCGAAACGCGCGAAGAAGTAACAACTGTTTTAAAAAAGCTTTAAGTTACAAGCTTTCAGCTGTCAGTTATTAGCTGTCAGTTATTAGCCAAAAACCTAAACGATCTCGTTTAGGTTTTTTTGTTTTAGTGATTGTTAAACTAGAACTATGACTAAACGACTGATAATTAAACGAGTACGTTCTTAAAGTATGATTAATTGTCAGGTAAAAATACGAACATCAACAAAAACCATCACACCACTTCAATTTATTTAAGCTTCATTATAGCTATCTAAAAACATAATAATTCTAACAACTTAAACTAATTTAATAGCTATGAAGATTGCCCTTTATTAAAAAGGGCAGATATAATCGTTCAAAATATAATAATAAAAGGATGTTTTATGTACCTTCGAACAATGAAGATTATTATCTTATTTAGCCTTATATTTGGCTGCAGTTTAATAGTTTCAGCACAAGTATCAAACAATGTTAAAACCCCAAAATTAGCTATTAGCGCCCTATTTCAGGACGATGACTACCGAGATGTTCGTTTATCTCCAGACGGTAAACATATTGCTTTAATAAAGAATCAACAAGGTACGTCAGTTCTTATCGTAGTTGCCGTTGAAACGATGAAAGCAATTAATCAAATTTCTTTTGCCAATAAAGACAATGTTGGAAGCTACTCATGGGCGAATAACGAAAGGTTACTTATTTTTCTCTCTAGTAAGCAAAGAAAAAAAGAAAGAGATGCCTATTACGGTGAAATTTATAGTATTAACATCGATGAAGCTGAAGGAAGGTTTATTTTTGGCATTCGTTCTTTAGTGAGTAGAGGAAAAATCAAGAAGAATGTTCAGTCTCTCGACTACGAAAAACATTTAGCCCACCCTAAAATAATCAGCATATTAGAAAATGATCCTGAGCACATCATCATTTCAACATCGCAATATCAAGATAAGGGCATGTGGGTCTTTAAATTAAATATATATAACGGAAAAACAGAAACGTTAGCGAAGGTTGATGATAGCAACGCAGACCACAAATCAACTAGATTACATTACTTTGATACTCACCAAGAGCTTTGGCTTAGTAGCAAACAAGAGAATGAAAATAACATTATAGCGCGTTATGATTTTGAAGATGAGTCATGGCTAGAGTATCCATTATTTGATGCTAGCGATAATTTATCAATCATTAGTAAATACAAAGATGAAGAAAAACTCATCGTTAGTGATTACTGTGGCAACAATACAATATCTATTTGCCTTTTTGACCCAATGAATAAAGAGCTAAGCCCTTTATATCAAGTTGATGGATATGATACCAACTGGTTGTATTTAGATAAAGAAAACATCCCTTATGCTGTTTCGTACTTTGATGAATACCCACAATATAAAATTTTAGATAACCACCATACTATGGCACAGCAACTTTCTGGTTTTTTAGAAAAGTTTGCAGGCTATAGAGTAAACGTAAACTGGAACAGTACAGACGAAACAAAAGCACTTATTACCCTCTCAAGTGATATTCAACCAAGGTTATGGTACTTGTTTGATAGCGAAAAAAACAAACTAACTTTTGTTGCTAACAGCAATAAGAATGTCAATACAGAGCAATTGAATCCTCAATATTCTTTTAACTTTATGGCAAGAGATAACACTCCTATTCAGGGATATATAACCTTGCCGGTAAAAATAGACAATGCACCACCTCCTGCAGTGATATTAGTCCACGGTGGTCCACATTCACGTGATTATTGGGGGTTTGACCCTGAAGTACAACTGTTGTCGTCACGCGGATATGCCGTTGTTCAAGTTAATTTTCGTGGTTCTACTGGCTTCGGTTGGGAGTTTGAAGCTTCTGGCTTTAAACAATGGGGAGAAAAAGTGCAATTTGATATTCTCGACAGCATAGACTACCTAGTCGAAAAACAATATTTAGATAAAAGTCGTCTATGTATTATGGGGGCGAGCTTTGGCGGTTATAGCGCGATTCAAAGTAGTATTATCGCACCTGATTTATTCAAATGCTCAATCGCAACTTCAGGTGTTTACGATATACAACTGCAAGTTGAAGATGAAAAGCCAGAAGTTGGCAGAGCCTTAACTAAAAGAATAGGATTAGAGGATATACAAAGCAATCATTCACCCATTAACGCTATTGAACATTTAAAGTCCCCTGTATTAATAGTACACGGCACCAAAGATGACACAGTGGATGTAAAACAAGCTGAGGTATTAATAAAACAATTAAAGAAGTATAAGAATCAATATCAATGGCTTGAAATTGAAAATGAAGGGCATTACTTTTACAAGCCTAAAAATAGAATTGCCTATTATGAAAAAGTAATTCAGTTCCTAAATAAATATAACCCGGTTAACTAACCGATTATTACCTCGCGTACTAATATTAAAAAAGCACAGTATGAGCCGGTTTTATGGTTCATATTGTGCTTTCTCTTAACCGCTTTAAATAATTAAGCCTAACCTTAATAGCGGTTATTTTAATTAAACATACTTAACTTAATCAAGCTCTTTACGGGTAAATACCCAGTCATTACCTTTGCTAAATTCACTTGAAAACTGATAACCTGCCACATCAAAATTTTTCAACTTTTCAACATCTGTAATTTTGTTCTCAATGATATAACGCGCCATTAAACCACGGGCTTTTTTAGCGAAAAAGCTGATCATCTTATATTGACCATTTTTCCAATCTTTAAATGCTGGGGTAATAATTTCAGCTTTTAATACTTTCTTATTTACCGATTTAAAGTATTCATTTGATGCAAGGTTAATTAAAACATCGTCACCTTGCGCTGCAATTGCCGCATTTAAATTTTCGGTAATAATGTCGCCCCAAAATTGATACAAATTGGTACCTCGATCATTATCAAGCTTTTTCCCCATTTCTAAACGGTATGCTTGCATTAAATCTAACGGTTTTAACAGGCCATATAAACCCGACAATATCCGCATGTGCTGTTGAGCAAATTCAAAGTCTTTCTCGCTGAATGTTTGAGCGTCTAGTCCTGTATACACGTCGCCATTAAAGGCTAAGATCGCTTGGCGAGCATTGCCTGGGGTAAAAGGGGTTGACCATTCACCAAAACGTGCAGCGTTTAACCCTGCCAATTTATCGCTAATGCCCATTAATGAACTGATATCTGCTGGGGTTAATGTTTTACACTTTTTTATTAACACTTCGCTGTGTTCTAACAGCTCAGGTTGGGTATATTTGTCAGTAGCAACGGGGGATTCATAATCAAGATTCTTAGCGGGAGAAACAACAAGCAACATTATATATCTACTCAACTTTAAAAAATTTTTCACACTATAACACAGGAGAAAACGAATATAATTAGCGGCATTATTAATTAATCATCTAACTAATAGCCTATACCGCTTACAATAACGTTTTTATCTAATTTATTTCATTATCGCACTTGAAAAATTATGAAAATTTGATACAAATAGTAGCGAATAAAACAGATACCTAGCAATTTCACCTATCTTGCTCGAAAAACGTTGTAATATTTCATCAAATTTTACGTGCTCATACGTACCACTATTTATATCAAGGACATATTATGACCGACCAATTATCACAATTAAAAGCGATGACAACCGTTGTTGCAGATACTGGCGACATTGAAGCTATTGCTAAGTTTCAACCACAAGATGCCACAACAAATCCATCGCTATTATTAAAAGCAGCGTCGTTACCAAATTACCAACAACTTTTAAAAACAGCGGTAGAATGGGCAAAAACTCAATCTGCTGATGCTGATCAACAAGTGATTGATGCTGCAGATAAACTGTCAGTATTAATTGGTTTAGAAATTTTAAAGATAGTACCCGGTAGAATTTCAACAGAGGTTGATGCTCGTCTTTCATTTGATACGCAAGCATCGATTGCAAAAGCACATAAACTAATCGCTATGTACAACGAAGCTGGCATTAATAATGATCGCATATTAATTAAAATAGCCTCTACTTGGGAAGGCATTAAAGCTGCTGAACAATTAGAGCGTGAAGGTATAAACTGTAACCTAACATTACTGTTCAGCTTTGCGCAGGCACAAGCTTGTGCTGAAGCTAAAATTTACCTTATCTCTCCTTTTGTTGGCCGCATATTAGATTGGTACAAAAAAGACACTGGCCGCACCGATTATTCAGCAAGTGAAGATCCTGGTGTTGTATCAGTGACTAGCATTTACAATTACTACAAAGCAAAAGGTCATAATACGGTTGTAATGGGTGCAAGTTTCCGCAATATTGGCGAAATACTTGAATTAGCCGGCTGTGATCGCTTAACGATTAGCCCTAACCTAATGGACGAATTAGCGAATTCAACAGAAACAGTTGAGCAAAAGTTATTTAGTGAGCAAGCACCAATCGCGCAAGAAGCCGCTTTAACTGAAGCGCAGTTTAGATGGCAAATGAATGAAGATGCTATGGCAACTGAAAAATTAGCAGAAGGTATTCGTAACTTCACCATTGACCAAGTAAAACTAGAGCAACAATTAAAAGCAATGCTTTAAATTTTTTATCAAACTTGTTGAGATGCAAGTTGAAATGTAAATTTTTGTAATTAAAATGCAAAAAATTGTTTCTTTTTTATCGGCAACTGTGGTATTAAAAAGCTGCAGTTGTAGAAATAAGGAGCATACCATGGAAAAATTTCAACAAGTATTGGATTCAATAGGCGCTCAGCCGAAAGCAAGTCCGAGTAATAATAAAAAAAGAAAGTGGCGTGAAATCGAACAACTGAAAGAAAAATTTCAGCTGGAAAAAGAATTAAAAGCATATGATGATTCTTTGGAAAGTATGCTGAAAGAGTTTTAACTAAGCAATGTAGTGCTAATAAAATATTTAAAACGACTAAAAACCCGGTATTTACCCGGGTTTTTTATTAACAGTTAATTAATATCATGTGAGTATAAGAAGCAAAATGCTTAATCTCCCTGTTGGTCTTGGCAACGATAACGCCAATATTATTTTCTATATTCGTAATCGCCCGCCCCTCAAAACGTATCAAAACCTCAATAGTGTTAAACCGCTAATACCTGGTGAAGTTAGCCATATATGCCAAGAAACCGGTAATCATTGGCGTAAAGTATTTAATGTTTATGCTAAGTTATTATTTGAATTATCAGCTGATAAGTTTTCTAGCTGGCAACAATTAAGAGATGACCAGCTTTTACAAGCACACAGTCAGCACTGCTTACTTTTTTCAGCGCCTAAATTAATACCAAGCTTATCGACTGATAAAGCCTTTTGTCAGCCTACTAATTCTAATTCGCAAGCTACACGCCTTACCAAGGTTACAAAAGATTCAGCCGATACAACATTACATATTGTGTTGGGCAAAGGATATGCGCAAGAACTTAGCCTAACTAATGAAAGTACTTGGCTGAGTGACGATTTTGCAATGAATACTGAATTAGGTTTAATTATCTGTCCATATTTCGATTATCGACAACTATCGAATGTCAAAATAATACAGTTAGCTGGGTTGATTAAGCAATTATTACCATCTGAAACATCAGCTACCTAGCAGCTAGGCTAATAAATATCTTAACTTTCAAATTAATTATTAAGTACTTCAAGTGAGCCTGAGTAAAGGGAAGAATAATAAAAGTAGAAAATGACACTAGCCTTAGCAGTAATACTTTTGACCAGATATAAAAAAGCCTTAAGATATTTATACTTAAGGCTTCATTGAAGTTCAACTAAACACACATTACTAGCGAGTTATGTGCTCTGCATTTTTATAATGGTTGATACTGCTAAGTTTCACTTTCAGGCATTTCAGGCTCTATCCCTGCACCTGTTTGCTCAACAACAATATTATCAACACGTTGTAACCCTCTAGGTAACTTGTTACCTCGACGACCACGCTCGCCTTTATAGTGCTCAATATCACTCGCTTTTAAGGTAAGCTTTCGTTTACCCGCATGTAAAGTTACAGCACTGCCTGGTGGTAATACTTCAAGCAAAGTTACATATTCTTCACGCGCTTTTGCCCTTGCGGTTGGAATATTAATAATTTTATTACCTTTACCCTTACTTAACACAGGTAAATCTTTAATTGGGAAAACTAACATTCGCCCTTCTGAAGTAATTGAAAGCACCAATTCAGTATCTATATTATTAACAACCCGTGGGGTCATTACCTTAGCCGCAGCCGACAAGCTTAACAGCGCTTTACCGTTTTTATTTCGACTAACCATATCGCCAAAGCTACCGACAAAACCGTAACCTGCATCACTACTTAACAAGTATCGGCTTTCGTCATCAGCCATCAATACTTTTTCAAAATACTCGCCACTGGCTAAGTTGAATCGCCCTGTCAATGGTTCGCCCTGGCTACGTGCTGTAGGTAAGCTATGAGCATCGGTAGCGTATGCTCTACCTGCTGAGTCAATAAACACCACAGGGCGATTACTGCGCCCTTTAGCTGAGCATAAATATTCATCGCCTGATTTGTAGCTAAGTGCTTGCGCGTCAATGTCATGCCCCTTAGCACAACGTGCCCAACCCTTTTGAGAAACCACTACAGTAACTGGCTCACTCGGCATTAAATCTTTTTCTGATAATGCTTTTGCTTCGCTACGTTCTACAATAACTGAACGGCGATCATCACCATACTTTTCAGCTGCTTCTAATATCTCTTTCTTCATTAGCGTATTCATACGCGCTTTTGAGCCAAGTGTTTTTTCAAGGTATTCGCGTTCAATATTTAACTCGTCTTGCTCAGCTCGAATTTTAATTTCTTCTAGCTTAGCAAGTTGGCGTAATTTAATTTCTAATATTGATTCAGCTTGGCGATCAGACAAGTCAAAACGAGACATTAACTCAGCTTTAGGATTATCAAAACCTCTTATAATTTCAATAACTTCATCAATGTTTAAATAGGCAATAAGTAAGCCGTCTAAAATGTGTAAACGCGCTAACACTTTATCTAATCGATACTGTAAACGACGTCGCACAGTTTCACGACGATACTCTAACCACTCGCTTAAAATGGTTCTAATATCTTTAACCGCTGGTTTATTGTCTAAACCTATCATGTTTAAATTAACACGGAAGTTTTTCTCTAAATCCGTTGTGGCAAACAAGTGCTGCATTAATTGTTCTATATCTACACGATTTGAACGTGGAACAACAACTAAGCGAATAGGGTTTTCATGATCAGACTCGTCACGTAAATCTACCACCATTGGCAGTTTTTTAGCCTGCATTTGATTCGCAATTTGTTCTAATATTTTCCCGCCAGATGCTTGATGTGGCAAAGCGGTAATAACCACTTCACCATGCAATATTTCATACACTGCACGCATTTTAATACTGCCGCGACCCGTTTGATAAATTTTCTCTATATCGGCTTTAGGAGTAATTATTTCGGCATCGGTTGGGTAATCAGGACCTTGAATAATCTCAAGTAAATCTGACAGTTCTGCTTTAGGTTGCTCAATTAAGTGCACGCAAGCACTGGCCACTTCTCTCACATTATGAGGTGGAATATCAGTTGCCATACCGACAGCAATACCGGTAATACCGTTAAGTAATATGTGAGGTAAGCGTGCAGGCAACGTTTTAGGCTCTTTCATTGTGCCATCAAAGTTCGGCGACCAATCAACGGTGCCTTGGCCTAATTCTGCTAATAAAACTTCACTAAAGCGTGATAAACGGGCTTCGGTATAACGCATTGCCGCAAAAGACTTAGGGTCGTCAGGAGCACCCCAGTTACCTTGTCCGTCAACCAATGGATATCGGTATGAAAATGGCTGTGCCATTAACACCATAGCCTCATAACAAGCTGAGTCACCATGAGGATGAAATTTACCTAATACATCCCCTACCGTACGCGCAGATTTTTTATATTTTGCCAACGCAGACAAGCCAAGTTCTGACATTGCATAAACGATACGACGTTGAACCGGTTTTAATCCGTCACCAATATGCGGCAAGGCACGGTCCATAATGACATACATAGAGTAATTTAAATAAGCTTCTTCGGTAAACTGCCTTAATGGGCGTTGTTCAATACCGTCTAAACTAAAGTCGATCGCATCTGACATGAAATTGTTCCTTAAAAGTTCGATTAATGCCGAGTTATTAAACGTAACTTCTATTATTATTGTTCTAGGGGTAGCTTAGCTGATTATACTTGAGGAAAGAATACTTTTAGCGGATAAATATCTCACAACGGTAATTAATTTTAGTTTTATTTTTCTGCTTTAGTGAAACTATAAACTTGATTGCAGCCTTTAATCTTAGCTTGATACATGGCTAAATCAGCGGCATGTAATAAACTATCGAAATCTTTTTTTACATCTCTGATACTCGCAATACCAATACTAACAGTTACCGTTTGCTTATGGTTTTCATTATCACTGATATTAGCACTGGCGTTATCTTGAATTTTCTCACGTATATGCTCTGCAATAGAACGTGCTTGTTCTATGGTAGCGTCAGGTAAAATCGCTGCAAACTCTTCACCACCAATACGAGCAAAAAAATCGCGTGAGCGCATAGTCTCGGCCGCTAAAGTGGCAACATTGCAAATAACACTATCGCCAGCATCATGACCTAAATTATCGTTTATCGTTTTAAAGTCATCAATATCAAGCATTAAAATACTAAGCTCTTTATCAGAAGACAATGCTTTACTCATGTAGGTATCGCCACAGCTAAAGAATGAACGCCGATTTGGCAATTGCGTTAAACTATCTGTTTTAGCTAATAACTTTAATGCTCGACGTATTTTAAACTGCCGAACTAATAATAAGAAAAACACACTGACAGCGATAATAAAAATCGCAATATGAATGTGTTGTTGTGTACGGTCAGACTCTGCACGAGAAAGTGCATATTGTTTTATTTCATTGTTTTGGGCGAGCAGTTCGTTCTCTTCATGTTTTTTTTCAATATTATATATTTCATTTAAACGCTTAACACGTAGCTCTTTTTGTTGCTTTAAGTGTGAGAAATACTTTTTGATGTACTTTTTCTTATTATCAAAAGCCAGTTTATCTTGACCTTGGCGTTGATATACAGTTGATAACAGCAAATAAGCATCTGCAAATAAGGGTGAGTCGAGCTGTTTTTTAGCAAGCGATGGTTCAAGTGAGATTGCTTTATTGAGCCAGTTAATAACTTTATGCTCTTGCCCTTCAGTATTAGAGATATTGGCACGAATTACATTTAGTAAGTATTGTTCAGCGATATTGAACGTTACCCCTGAAGACTGTATCTCTAAAAGTTGAATTTGCGCTGCGCTCTTATCATGTTCACTCAAGGTTTTTAATGAGAATACCGCTCCACTTATCACCATAACTTTTGTTGATTGAGCCAGGGAAATCTGTGGACTATCAGCAGACGTAAATACTTGTTGTGAATTACTAGCTTCATCAGCAAAAACTTGAAAGCTAAAGAGCATGAGTGAACAAGATATTAGATAAGATCTAATGCTAGAATATCTATACATCTGAACTAACCTTATTTCGACCAGATTGCTTGGCTTTTAATAACTCTTCGTCGGCAGCTTTTAGCAAAATTGAAAAATCGTTATAATTGTCACTCTCAAATGTCGCTACGCCAACGCTGATCGTTAATTGACTAAGTTGTAGCGCTTGCCAGTTTGTTTCTTCAATGTGCTGTCTTAGTCGCTGTGCAACTTCAAACGCTTGTTTATGATCAGTATCAGGCAATAGCGCAATAAATTCTTCACCACCAAATCGGCCAAATACATCACTATCACGCATTAAGTTTTGCCCTAAAATAGCAACTTCTTGTAATGCTTTATCGCCGACACTATGACCAAATTTATCGTTTATTTGTTTGAAAAAATCAATATCTATCATATAAACACTAAATGGTTGTTGTTCCTGTTTCGACTGCTTGAATAAGTCTTCTCCTAATTCAAGCAACCTTCGCCGATTAACTACTCCGGTTAAACTATCAATTCTGGTTACTCGAACTAAGTTTTTTTGCCCGGTAATAACTCGCAGTAAAAACCAAGCTAAAAGCAAAGTGCATACGGCTAAAATTATAACAAGTATCTCACGACTATCAGCATTACTTGTCATTTGTTGTAGTTGTAAATCTTGTAATCGTTGTTTTTTCTCTAGGATGTCATTCTGCCGCTGAGCGGTTTCACTTTCATATTGTAAAATTAACTCATCAACCTCATTAGTTTCTCGTACTTTTTTATATGCAATTGATTTTTTAAAGAATGTAGATTGAGTTTCAATAGCTTGACTGTAATCGCCTAAAACAGACTGTAATTTAGCTCTCAAAAATAGAATATTTAATTCGCTGGTATCATAGATATTACTGTCTTTAAGCGCTAATAAAGCTTGCGCTTGATCTAAGTTATCTAATGCCTCCTGATAACGCTCCATTTTCTCTAATACAAAAACTTTATTAACCATATATTGTAGCTTTACCGCATGTTGTTCAACTTCTTTTACGTATTCACCAGCTAAAATGATATAGCGATAAGCGTTTTCTGTATCGGGCGTTTTTTGATTAACCAATGCCCAAGCTATGTTTCGGTAAATACTAGCGATGAAGTGGTTACTCGTATTAGGTAAAATCTCGCTTTCTAAAATTCTATAAACTTCTAAGGCTTCTTCATACCTTTTTTCATTAGCATGGTTATTAGCCACATTATGCAAACTATTCAGTGCGTAATTATGTTTCCCTGCTTTTTTAAAGTGCTGATATGACTGTTGAAAGTAATTATTTGCTTGTTTCTCTTCACCTATGTAACCGTATAAAATACCTAATTCACTATTGATGTCACCTAAAAGAGCTTCATCTGCAATATTATTCGCTAAGGTTAGCGCTTGGTTTAGCGTTATTAACGACTGTTTGTAGTTTTTTTGCAAATATAATATTGCCCCTATATTCGTTAACCCACGAGCAGTAAGTTGTTGATTATTCATCGAGCGGGCAACGTCTAAGCCATTTTGGTATATTTGCAATGCGCTTTCGAAATCACCTTGGCTTTCTAATGAAAAACCTTTGGTGTAAGCGAGCTCAGCAATAAATACACTTGGATTACTCATTTGTTTAGCTAGCATTAACCCTTTTTCTGCCGATGCTTCACTTAAACTGTAAAGTGCTTGGTCTGAATAGGCCGCAGATTGAATACGGTAATAGTTTACTTGGCTAGATATTGGTTGAGTGTTTAATGAATCTTTATGTGAATTTAAGAGAATTAAAGCGGCTTTGGGATCGCTATTATTTAATTGCTCAGCACGTACTAGAAAAGCATTAAAATCGTTATTTGTTAACGATTGCAATGCATTTGATTTACAAGAAATTAACAATAAAACAAAGAGAATTTGGGCACAGTTTTGAAAAGTGAATTTTACAATGTTTCTAAACAAATTCTCGCTCCAACAGCATGTGCGATTATGTACCAAATACAGTATAAAACGATTTTGTGTAAATGATAAACTATTATTTATATTGATAAAAAAGTAATTAATGGGTCGTTGAATATTAGCAACATACCATTACTTTTCAGTAACTTGCCAATAACTTGCTTCTATTTTATTACCATCTAAATCGATAATAAAACAACCATAATAAGGTGTTCCATATTCTGGTCTTGCACCTGGTGTGCCATTACACCTTCCGCCTAAAGCAATAGCACATTGATAAAACTCATCTACTTGTCGCTTATTTAACGCAACAAAACCAAAGTGAACACCATTTCCAGCTGTCGCAGGCATTTTATCGAAGGGCTGTTGCAGCCAAAACTCAGGATAACCTTTACCGTAAGCTACGGCTTGTTCATATTCACTCACTAAAGTAATGTCTAATGTTGCTAGCACTGGCGTATAAAAGGCCTTAGCACGCTTTAAATCATTAGTCCCCACTGATGCGTGACATATACTTCGTAAACGTCGATGCTCAATCATAATGTTCCTTTCAAAAATAAAAAGGTATAGTTATTAAAAACTATACCTTGATAAATTAACGCAAAAAATGACTAATTCATTTTTTAGTTACTTACATGACTAATCTAACTCAACTAAGTCGCCTTTAGATTGAAGCCAGTCTTTGCGATCGCCACTGCGTTTTTTCGACAGTAACATATCCATAAGTTCCATCGTCTCTGCGTGTTCATCAACCGTTAATTGTACTAAGCGTCGAGTATTAGGGTCCATAGTTGTTTCGCGCAATTGCAAAGGGTTCATTTCACCCAAACCTTTAAAACGTTGAACATTAACTTTACCACGTTTTTTCTCTGCTTCAATGCGGTCTAAAATACTGTCTTTCTCTGCTTCGTCTAACGCGTAAAACACTTCTTTGCCGACATCAACACGATACAGCGGAGGCATAGCAACGTAAACATGACCTGCTTGCACTAAAGGTAAAAAATGCTGGGTAAACAACGCACAAAGCAAGGTGGCTATATGTAAACCATCGGAGTCAGCATCGGCAAGAATACAAATTTTACCGTAACGTAACCCTGATAAATCATCGGTATCGGGATCAATGCCTAAAGCAACAGAGATATCATGTACTTCTTGCGAGGCTAAAATTTGCCCTGAGTCGACTTCCCAAGTATTTAAAATTTTACCGCGCAATGGCATTATTGCTTGAAATTCACGATCTCGCGCCTGTTTTGCACTACCGCCGGCTGAGTCACCCTCAACTAAGAAAAGTTCGGTACGTAAAGTGTCTTGACTACCACAATCAGTTAACTTACCTGGTAATGCAGGCCCTTGGGTTACTTTTTTACGAATAATTTTTTTACTAGCGCGCAAACGACGTTGCGCGTTGGAGATGCAAAATTCAGCTAATGCTTCTGCAATTTCAGTATGCTCATTAAGCCATAAGCTGAAAGAGTCTTTTACTACACCTGTAACAAATGCAGCACATTGGCGTGAAGAAAGTCGTTCTTTAGTTTGACCCGCAAATTGTGGGTCTTCCATTTTCACTGAAAGAATATAGGAACATTTATCCCAAATATCATCAGGTGTTAACTTAACTCCCCGTGGTACTAAATTTCTAAATTCACAAAACTCTCGCATTGACTCTAACAAGCCTTGGCGAAGTCCGTTTACATGAGTACCACCTTGTACTGTTGGAATTAAGTTTACGTAACTTTCTCCAACAGACTCGCCACCTTCAGGTAACCATGTTACAGCCCAGTCAGCCGCTTCATGCACAGAGCTAAAACTGCCAACAAATGGTTCTTCTGGTAAGCTTTCATAAGCTTTCACCGATTCTTTTAAATAATCAACTAAGCCATCTTCATAGCACCATTGGTATTTAGCGTCTTCGTTTTTATCATGAAATTTAATCGTTAGGCCAGGACACAGAACGGCTTTAGCTTTTAACAAATGCACTAATCTGCGTGCAGAAAATTTAGCTGAATCAAAATAGTTAGCATCAGGCCAAAATTTAACACGTGTTCCTGTATTTCGTCGGCCCACGGTACCCGTTTCGGTTAACTCTTCGACTTTAAAACCATTTTCGAAAGCCATTTCGTAAAGTTTACCATCGCGCCTAACAGCAACATCTACCCGTGTAGATAGCGCGTTGACCACTGAAATACCAACACCATGTAAACCACCAGAAAATTGATAATTTTTATTAGAGAACTTGCCACCAGCATGTAACTTACAAAATATAAGCTCAACGCCTGATACGCCCTCTTCTTGATGGATATCAATCGGCATACCGCGACCGTCATCAATCACCTCTAATGACTGATCTTTATCAAGGATCACCGTAATATTTTGTGCATGACCAGCTAAGGCTTCATCAACAGAGTTGTCGATAACCTCTTGCCCTAAATGGTTAGGCCGAGTTGTATCGGTATACATGCCAGGACGATGGCGTACTGGGTCAAGGCCACTTAAGACCTCGATGGAGTCGGAATTATATTGTTCGCTCATTTATATGTTCTGATCATTGTGCTGCTAATAGAGGTAAGTTGAAAAATAACGCGATATTAGGCAAGGCATTTTCATAATTAATAAAACTATGATCGCCACCTTGCTCAATAATTAATTCGCAATGACGGTATTTTTCAACAGCTTGTTGGTAATCTAACACTTCATCACCTGTTTGTACCATGACCAAGTAATTATTTTTAGAAATATTTTCTTGTTCAAGTGCTTTAAGCTCGTCAATATGCTGTTCAAGCACTTGATATCGTTCTTGCGTATATGGGTTTACTTGCTCTCCAAGTATATCTGCCATTAAATCAAATGGCTTAACCGCAGGATTAACGAGTACCACTTTTATTTGATATTTTTCAGCAAAATAAGTCGCAAAGAACCCACCCAATGAAGAGCCTACTATGTACCATGAATCGCTTGGTTCAAGCGCAATGATATCTTCTAATTGCTTAATGGCAGCGCTAGGCGAAGAAATAATCTGTGGGCAATAAAATTTTACCTCTGGATGGTTTTTGGCTATGTATTCTCGCGTTTGCTCTGCTTTCATGGATTGTGGCGAAGAATTAAAACCATGAATATACAATAGGTTAATCATAATCACTTTTTCTCGTTATAGTCGACATAAAATACTTTTCGGGTTAACTCACCGGAACTGGTGAGGGTAAATACTTGATAACCTGGCGGCTGACCATTAGGCGCTGGTTTAGAAGAGTTCATATCAAATTGAATTGATGTGGCAGGACATGTATATAAATTCACACTTCGTCCGGCCAGTTGCACCGGTAAAATTAACGCCTGATGAATATGACCGCAACCAAGTGCTTTAATTGAAGGAAATTTGCTTACCCATTGATGAAACTCATTTTTATTTATTAAGCCATGCTGATCAATAAAAAAACCAGCATCAACGGCGTGATGATGGGTTAATAGTAACTGTGATTTAGCACTGTTAATGACTTTAGCCGCCTGCTCACATTCCCCATTGGTAATGATTCCTGCAGGTGTGTCGCTTTTGCTTTCTATTAATAACACTTGCCAATAATTATTTTCTATTACCTTGTGTTGGCAAAATGGCGCTTTTGATAAATATTGATTTAGCAGCGAAGGCTCATCATGATTACCTGAAACATAATAAACTGGTACATTAATTTCACATGCTTCAAAAGCATTAACAAACAGCTGATATGACGCTTCTGTGTGATCTTGAGTTAAATCGCCTGTGAAAACAATAGCATCAATTAGCGGTTGCGCTTTAATCGCAGACAAAACATGTTTTAAGTTTTCATATACATTAGCTTGATGATGCCTACCATTTCGGTTTGCAAATAAATGACTATCGCTTAATTGCGCAATAGTCAGTGTATTTAACCTTGAGTGGTTTGATGATAATTTCGTTAGCATGGGGGTGATCAAATTCTAGGAATGTCGAAATTCACTTGCCCAAACTTTAAACATAGCTGCAACCACTCTTTTAAAAAATAGTTCACTTGTTGTTTTTCATCAGGTAAGTGCATTTTCTCGTTAGGGTAATCATAACGAGGTTTAATTTGTTGAACATCTTGATTACTTATCACTTCAGCCATGCGTGCATCATGATATAAACGTACGACCATTTTTGGTCGAAAAAGCTCAGTTAAATTATATCCGCGAATATTGGCTTCTTGATTAATCGTGATCAAGGTTGTGTATTTTGTTACCTCATTAACAGTAATGCGATAACTTAAAAAATCTGAGATAAAAAAGCATCTTTGTTCGCCTACCTGCTCTTTATCGGCAAGTATACGAAGTAGTAACATGTAATTAATCTCACATAAAGCCATTAATGTGGGTAAATGAGGACGGTATTTTTTTTCTACAACAGGCATTTATTTCCAGCTTGAGTTAAATTTATCTACATTCAGAGCTAGCCATTGTAACGTAATAATAGTTGCTGCATTAAGGATCTTTCCTTCAGCAAGTAATTTATTGGCATTTTTTCTTGTCATAACGTGTACTAAAATATCTTCCCCTTCAGATTCTAAGCCATAAACACCCGAGATATTGCTACTATCTATACGCGCACAATAGAGATGAATACATTCACTCATACCGCCGGCGCTTGAAAGATAGTCCATGACTTTAATTACATTTTCTGGCGCTAAGTCTAAGTTTGCTTCTTCTTTAGATTCTCTAATGGCAACGTCTAAAGGCACTTCATCCTCAGAACACATACCCGCGATTAATTCTAATTGCCATGGCCCTGTTTTACTTTTAAGCGCACCCGCTCGAAATTGTTCGACTAATACCACAGAGTCAGTTTTCGGATCATAAGGCAATAACCCTACAGCATTTCCGCGCTCAAAAACCTCTCTTGTTAACACTTTACTGTAACCACCAGCATAAAGTTTATGCTGAAACTGGTACTCATCTAGTGCAAAAAAACCTTGATATTTTCGAACTTTTTTTTGCACTTTTACATCGCTTAAGTCAAAGCGCAACAGCGGTTCTCGAGTGATATTCATTTAAAGGGTTCCTCTATTATAACTGGCCTTTTTATAAGAGATTTTTCGATACACTAGTGTTTAACATTTTGTTACACTAGAGTACTTCCTTATACACTTATTTTATTTAGCTAATATAATATTCGCGTTAAGATAGTTACAATTAAAAAAATAATAGCATGTTCATTATTACAGGAATCGCTTCAAGATGAAAAAAACAATAACCGCACTATTTATTGGCCTTGCTTATACTGCAAGTAGCTCTTTAGCTAATGCCGAAGACTTATTATCAGTATACCAACAAGCACAAGCAAATGATCCGGTTGTTCTTCGAGCTCAGGCGCAATTTTTAGCGACTGAAGAAGGCATTGAACAAGCTCGCGCGGTGCTATTACCACAAATTTACGGCTCTGCAAGCTATACAAAAAGCAAGGGCGAATTTATTCCAACCTCAGACACAGGAGAGTCTTCAGGTCAAATTCTAACTAATAATACTGATACAACTAGCTTCGGTATTAATTTGGATATGGAATTGTACAACCACAGTACTTGGTTAAAACTTGATAATGCCAAAAAACGCGCTCACCAAAGCGATGTTTCATTTCAATTAGCTAAACAAGATTTAATTGTTCGCGTTACTCAAGCTTATTTTCAAGTACTCAGTGCCAAAGATGATTTAGAATTTTCAAAAGCTGAAAAAGCCGCCATTGAACGTCAATTAGAGCAAACAAAACAAAGGTTTTCAGTAGGCTTAACAGCAATAACTGATGTTCATGAAGCCCAAGCACAGTATGATAATGCGGTTACTAGCGAAATTAGATCTGAAAACCAAGTATTTAATGCTGAAGAAGCATTGCGGGTTATCACCAACGTTTATCCTCGCGATTTAAACATTTTAAACACGGAACGTTTTAGCACTTCTCGCCCCGCGCCAGACAGTGCCAACGAATGGCAACAAACCGCTGAAGTTAAAAACTTGGAGCTTATTGCTGAAAGAATAAACATTGATATCGCAAAAGAAAATATCAATTTAGCAAGATCTGGCCATTACCCTACTTTGGCTCTATCAGGAAGCTACGGTAGTAGAGAGCAAGATAGTGAAGTTAACAACACTGACTTTAATAACCCTGCTCTAGATAGTCACTCGATCGGAATAACATTAACCGTACCAATTTATTCTGGTGGCTCTATTTCAAGCAGCGTTAGACAAGCTCAAAGTAATTATGTTGCGGCTAGTCAAGATATGGAGCAGTCTTACCGCAACGTAGTACGTAACACTCGTAATGCCTATAATACTGTTATAGCGGCAGTATCAGCGATAAAATCGTTAGAACAATCTGTGGTAAGTGCACAAAGTGCATTAAAAGCTACAGAAGCAGGTTTTGAAGTAGGCACTCGTACTATAGTTGATGTACTTAATAGCACCAGAAACCTTTATAACGCTAAACGTAATCTATCTTCAACACGATACGATTATATTCAAAACGTTTTAGCACTTAAACGCGCCGGCGGTACAATAACAGAACAAGACTTAAAAGATATTAACCAAGGCTTAATTGCTGCTGAGTAACAATTCCTGCGTTAATTAAATCACATAAAAAAAGCAGCATTTATATGCTGCTTTTTTTCTATTTGAAATAGCGGTTTATTACATAACCTGAACTCTGGATAATGAGTGCTTGAAACTCAAGTGAACCAAAAGCTTAGGTAATAAAGTAAATGCTATAGCCAGGTGAACATCACGAATAGATATCATCAATGCTTCATTTTATGCCATTTCCAAGGCAAAACGTTTATGAATAGCGCGCTATTTATCGACGTTTTAACGCAGTAAATGGCTTAAAAGGGAGCATTGAGCAAGTGCTACTTATCCAGAGTTCAGGTTACATATGTAAGATGAACACTTATAATCGATACGGTTATCAACAATGAGAGTTTAATCTTCTTGTTTAATCGCGTTAATAATTTTAGTGGTAGAAATACCATCTTCAAAGTTCAACACTTTAACTTCACCACCTGCGGCTATTACCTCTTCGCCACCTGCAATATCTTCCACTTTATAATCACCGCCTTTTACTAAAATGTTTGGCAAGATATTGGCAATTAAACGTTGTGGCGTATCTTCACTAAATGGTACTACCCAATCAACAGCACCTAATCCAGCAAGTACAGCCATACGACGGTCTACTGGGTTAACAGGACGACCTGGCCCTTTTAAGCGGGTAACTGAAGCATCATCGTTAACGGCAACAATAAGTCGCGTTCCTAAAGTATTGGCTGTGGTTAAATATGAAACATGACCCGCATGAAGAATATCGAAACACCCGTTTGTCATCACAATATTTTCACCGCGCGCTTGCGCTAATTCAACCGCAATTTTAAGTTGATCTTCAGTCATTACACCAAAGCCACTTTCTTGGCCAGATAAAAGTTCAGCGCTAAGTTCTGCTTCGCTCACCGTTGAAGTGCCCAATTTACCAACAACAATACCTGCTGCTATATTTGCTAAAGCACTGGCTTGAGCAAAACCGGTTTTAGCGGCAATTGAAAGTGCTAAAGTAGCAATAACGGTATCGCCCGCTCCTGTTACGTCATAAACTTCTTTCGCTTGAGTAGGTAAATGAAACTCTTGCTGATCATGCATTAACAGGGTCATTCCCTGCTCGCTTCTGGTGACCAACATTGCCGTTAAATCTAACTCTTTAAGCAGCGCTTGACCTTTTCTAACAATTTCGGCTTCATTTTTGCAATGCCCAACAACCGCCTCAAATTCTGCAAGGTTTGGCGTAATTAAAGTTGCACCACGGTATTTTGAAAAATCAGTACCTTTTGGATCAACTAACACCGGAATATTTTGTTCTTTTGCCGCTTGAATAAGTGCCTGTACTTCTGACAAAGTACCTTTGTCATAATCTGACAATAACAATAAATCATGTTGAGCGACTAAAGCTTTAGTTTGTTCTGTCAGAGGTTTTTTATCCATTTCTACAAAAGATTCTTCAAAATCTAAACGCAATAATTGCTGATTTCGACTTAAAATGCGTAATTTTGTGATCGTTGGATGATCTGCTGACTGAATAAATTGACAATTTATTTTCATTGCAGACAGCTGTGTTTGCAATGTTTTTGAGGCTTCGTCTGCACCAGTAATACCGAGCAATGTAACTTGACCGCTTAACGAGGCAATGTTCAAAGCTACGTTAGCAGCGCCTCCTGGGCGATCTTCATCTTGATGTATTTTAACAATAGGCACAGGTGCCTCGGGTGAAATACGTTGTGTTGGTCCAGACCAGTAACGATCTAACATGATATCACCAACGACTAAAACACGCGCTTTTTCAAAAGCGGGAATATCTACTTTCATCCTGTACCCTATAACAGATATAATAACCAATATTGTATCACAAGCAATTCAATGAGTTGAAATCATCCCGTGAGTAAAAACAAAGTTTTACAACCAAATTTTAAAATATCTTACCTATTACCTAAATATTGGCTAACGTGGATTGGAGTGTTTATTCTTTATAGCATTTCTTGGCTACCCTATAAATTTCAGCTATTTCTAGGAAGAATAATCGGCCGAATTCTTTATAAAATTGGCTCAAGTCGAAAACGAGTTGCTTTAAGAAATTTAGAGCTGTGCTTTCCTGATATGTCTGACGCCGAACGCCAGGTTATGCTCAAGCGCAACTTTGAAAATACGGGTATTGCACTGCTAGAAACCGGCATGGGTTGGTGGTGGCCAAATTGGCGTGTAAAACGCAAAACTAAAGTTATCGGCCTTGAACATATTGAAGCAGCACAGAAGCAAGGTAAAGGTATATTGCTACTCGCCATGCATTACCTGAGTGCTGAAATTAACTGTCGCGGCATTGGTTATGGTCATCCAATGGTGGTGTTCTATCGACCACACAATAATCCTTTAATGGAATATTTTCAGTTTCGTGGTCGTGGCCGTTCGAATAAATATATGTTAGGAAAACGTGATGTTAAAGGTTTACTTAAAGCCCTTAAAGATGGCGAAGCATGTATTTATTTACCCGATCAAGATTACGGAAGAAATCGCAGCGTATTTGTACCTTTTTTTAATGTCCCTGAAACCGCTTCAACCACGGGCACATTAATTTTTGCTCGACAAAAAAACACCCAAACTCATATGCTAATTCCAACTCGAAATGACGATGGCAGTGGTTATACATTAGAGATAAAGCCTATGCTGGATAATTTCCCTACCGGTGACGATACAGCAGACGTTTTAAGAATAAATCAAGAATTAGAAAAAGCTATTATGGTTAAGCCAGAGCAATATATGTGGTTACATCGTCGCTTTAAAACACGACCTAACGAAGACGATCCTTCATTGTATAATTAAAATAAGTTGTTAAATATATATACAAAACGGCAAACTATGATAAAAATTAAATAACATACGACAATAAGTGATTTATGAAATTATTTTTTAAAATTATTATAGGCCTTATTTTAATCGGTTTAGGTGCTGCTCTTTGGCTAAATAAAGCCCATTTATTCGGAGACAAGCAAAGTACTTCGCAGGTACCTGCAGTTACGAATGTAGATCACCATCATAAAAGCGAAACAACGCCAGAAAATGTGTCTGTAGAAGAGAAAAAAAGTGAAACTGAAAACGTCGTGAAGAAAAATAGCAATGCGGCAGCCGATGGACTCTCACGTTATTATGCCAATTTACATGGCGAAATGGACGGCAAAGGTCCAAAGATTCGCAATAATATTGTTTATTTATCTGAGCCAGAAGGAGATTTAGCGTTAATACTAGAAGAAAGGCGCATAAATACTCGGCCTTTACGAAGAAGTTGGACTGGCAATACTGACAACCACCCATTTCGCCTTGGTGAAACCTTGTATCAGAAGTTAACTGAGTATTCTAAAATCAATGATGTTGAATTAATTTGGTGGTTAAATCGTGATTTTATCGTCAAAAGCCCTTTTAGAATCAATAAAGATATTATTAAAACCTCATATCAAGTAGGTAAAGCCATTGAAGGCCACTTTGAAAATGGCCTTTCAATTTATTTTTGTTACCAGCAACGTGCTATTGTTTTAATAGAGTACGATATTCCTTACTTAGCTAAAGAATGTTTAAAATTACCCAAAGATAAAAGTTATTAGCGCAGACCTAATGCTGCGCTATTTTTCTGATGCAGTATCGCTGTAACAATATTCATTACTGGGTTATGCTCTGAGGTCAACTCTGACGTAGGCATCATTGCTGGGCTATTTTGTAACGTTGCACGATGGCTTAAATCACGTAACTTACAATAGTTTTCAACCAAAGTTTGCTGCTGTTGCACAGTAATAATATCAATACTAGCTAAGTATTCGAGTAAATTAATATTATCGGAGTAAGCACTTAACTTAGGGTGTTCTACTGAATGTGCGAGCACCAAATACTGCACGAGAAACTCAATATCAACCAGTCCACCAAGTCCTTGTTTAATATCAATTTCAGTTGATGATGATTTATCCAGATGGCGCCGCATTTTATCACGCATTTTTAACACGTCTTCACGTAATATTGCTTTGTCACGTTTTCTCATTAACACGTCGCGCTTAATTTCTTTAAACCTTAATGCCAATGCTTTATGACCATATATAATACGCGTGCGCACTAAAGCTTGGTGCTCCCAGGTCCATGCATCATTATTTTGATAATGGGCGAAAGTATCAATATGCACCATTAACAAGCCAGCATTACCTGAAGGCCTTAAACGCATATCCAATTCATACAGAATACCATTTGCCATTCGTGTATTAAATAAATGCATCATTCTTTGCGCAAGTTTTAAATAGAATTGGCCAGCCGAAATTGACTTTTCGCCTGAAGTCATTTCAGCTAAATCAGCATCGTGTACAAAAACTAAATCTAAATCTGAGCTATATCCGAGTTCAATCCCCCCTAATTTCCCATAGCCAATAACCGCAAAACCTTTATCTTGGCAATCTAATTTACTCGTAGGAACACCAAAGCGTAAGGCCATTTGCTGCCATGCTAAGTTGGCGACTTCTTCTACTAGTGCTTCTGCGAGCGCGGTTAAATGGTCACTGACTTTGGTAATAGGTAAAATACCTGTGATATCTGCAGCAGCGATACGCAATTGTTTAGCTTGTTTGAATTGACGTAGCGTGATCATTTGCGCTTCTTGATCATCTTCAGGCACTCGCAACATAGTTTCTCGCAACTCAGCGACATAAGAAGATAATAACGGTGGCTGATGGAAGAGTTTGGGGTCAATCAACTCATCTAGTAATATAGGAAACTTGGCTATATGCTCAGCCACCCAACTACTATTTCGACATAAATGTATTAACTGTTTTAACGCTCCTTCATTCTCAAATAGTAACTCAAGATAAGCCGTTCGAGTGGCAACTGTAGTTAACACCCCTAATACCCGCGCTAAGGTTTCATCGGTTAATTTCAACTCTGCAAGGTGCCAAAGTACTGTTGGTATTAATTTATCAAGAGTTTGCCTACCACGACTTCCCATGCTTCGCTTAACCATTTCACGACGAAAATCTCTCAATGTAAGCCATAAAGATTCACTATGGGTAAAAATTACCCCGTTAGCGGTATCAAGTAATTGTGGCGAATGTTCAATCCAAGCAATAGATTCTTCATCGCTCCATTGGCTATCCCATAATGTTGTCCAGTATTGATCTACAGCTTGTCTATTTGGGCTTTCCTCACCAATAAGTTCATCAAATTGTTGATGTACACCATGCATATGAAATGAAAGCTGTGTAAGAAAAGTAGCCCAATCGCTACACTGGCTATCCGCAAGAATAGCCACCAAACGCTGTTTATCTAATTCGCATTCAGGCAACGTTTGAGTTTGTTGATCGTTTATTGCTTGAATAATATTCTCAACTCGACGTAAAAAACGATAGCTATTAGTTAGCACCTGCGCGCTTTGAGGGGTAAGTTCACCGTGGGTTACGAGTAAGGGCACTACCTTTAATAGATTACGATGTTGCAAGTCGGTATCACGACCGCCTCTGATCATCTGGAAAACTTGCACAATAAATTCTACTTCACGAATACCGCCAGCGCCCAACTTAATATTATTGGTCAGTTGCTTTCGCCTAACCTCTTGTGCAATCAAAGCTTTCATACGACGCAAACTATCAATAACACTAAAGTCAATATAGCGGCGATATACAAAAGGGCGAAGCATAGTCGACAACTGATCATGATAATCGCTTTCGCCAATCAAACGTGCTTTTAACATGGCATAGCGCTCCCAATCACGTCCTTGATCTTGGTAATAGTTCTCCATGGCAGTAAATGATAAAACTAATGGTCCACTTTCGCCAAAAGGTCGTAAACGCATATCAACACGATAGACAAAGCCATCAGCCGTTTGTTGATTCAAAGCCGTTATTAATTTTTGACCTAAACGGGTAAAAAATAATTGGTTATCTATACTGCGCCTAACACCTTGTGTTTCACCAGCTTCAGGATAAACAAAAATTAAATCTATATCAGAAGAGAAGTTCAACTCTTTGCCGCCAAGCTTTCCCATACCATAAACCAGTAAACGTTGAGGAACCCCTTCAGCGTTAACTGGAGTGCCCCATTTTTCCTGACAAAATATTGATAACCAATCATTCGCTGCGATGATTAGGTGATCTGCCAAAGACGACAACCTTTTTAATGACTCATCAAGCGATATGCCTAACAAAAAATCACCAACAGCAATATGAACCATCTGCTCTAAACGAAACATCCTCAAACAATGCTGTAATTGCTCTTCTGTTTTACATGGTTCCAGCTTCTCTTTAATTACACCACCATAATTAGGGGTGTTTGTCGTAAGTAACTGCTCGCTATTAAACAGCTCAACAATTACGATTGGAGCCTGTATGGCGCTGCGTAATATAAAGTCACTTAAAGCGATTGCGCGTTTAAATAGTGCTAATCGCTCTGGTGTAAGGCTATCAGCCGCGTTAGGAAATTGTTGAGAAAACTGTAACCAACTTTTATCTTGTTGTTCTACAAGTAGTGGTGAAAATGACAAAGGAGATGAATTAAGCACGTTATCCTCGAAAATAGTTACAAATGCAAATGAGCATACGGTTATAATGTACAATAAATAAATTTCACTGATATACCTAAAACATTAGACATAATATGTCATAAATGGTATTAATGAATGATTACCATAGCATTTTTGAGGACAGTATGGCAGGAATGCAGCCCCTAAAATTAATGATACTTTTGCTGACGTTACTACTCTTTGCTTGTTCAGATCCAGTTAAAGAGAAAATTACTCAGCAAATTCCACTCACAGAACAACGCATTGACATGCTTGCTAAAGCGCTTGCTAATGGCGAGGTTCGTAACGCTAATTTAATTGGTCAGTACGGCGCAAGGCTATTAACTGCTAAACCAAGTTATAAACCGTTAATTAATGAATTTTTAAAAGACACCGGCACCCAAGGTCCTATGTTTTTAGCATTAGTTGATCGATTAAACACGGTAAAAAATCAACCACAAATGTTTGAAAGCTCTCAAGCTATTTACGACGAGTTACTAAATTTGTATCAGGCTGCTGATCCGGTTTTATACTCAGATGCCTTAAGCGATCCGCTCAACGTGTTAGCTGATATGTCCGACGGAACTTTGCCTCGCGTCAATGCCATGTCAAAAGCACAAAGTATGTCGGCTAATAAAGCCCAAGACTTTGGCACCGGAGAACAACTCATTGGCAACCCTTCGTACGGAAGTTGGACAACCGGCTCAAATGGTATGTCTTTCTGGGCTTGGTATGGTATGTATTCAATGATGGGCGATTTATTTGGCTCTCGTCGCACGAGTTATAATGATTGGGGTCGGAATAGAAATTATAGCTATTACAATGATTATGGCCGTAAACGCTACAGTTCTCCTGATCAACTGCGTAAGCAAAATGATATAGACACTCGTACTAAAAAATCATTTGAACGCCGCGGACAAAAGTATACTAGCACCTATAGTAAAAACAGAACTGGCGCGTCAAGTATCTCTCGTCAAAGTAAAAGCGCACAAACCAGTGCCAATCGATTTGCTAGCAAAACAACCAATAAAAGCACTTATGCTAAATCAAGTAAAAATGCTAGTTTTAGAAACAGTAAGAGTACAACGTCACGTAGCTTTAGACGTGGAAAGTAGGGATAAATATGAATACATTTATTGAAATAACCGGCCTCAATCTAGAGCTATTAATTTTCTTAGCCATTGATATCACCATCGCTATTATATTACTTGGCGCTATGCGCTTTATCAGTGGTTTATCAGCAAAGGTTAACTCAACAGATGAGCTATCTAAAGAAGATAATTTTGCCTTTGGTATAAGTGTTGCTGGCAGTGTAGCCGCTCTGGGTATTGTATTAACGGGCGCTATAACCGGAGAAAATGCAGATAGTTATTTAATGGAAATTATCGGCATGGCAAGTTACGGCATATTTGGTTTAATCTTAATTAAAGTTGGTCGTATCTTTCATGACCGCTTTGCGTTAAACCAAATTGACAAAAATGCACAAATTAAATCACGCAATATTGCCGTTGGCATTGTTGATGCTTCAGGGGCTATTGCTACAGCGATTGTCATTCGTGCTGTGTTGCTTTGGGTTTATGGCTTAGATATAAGCACCTTTGCCGCCATTACCGCTGGTTTTGTTGTTTCACAAGCCATGTTAGTGTTAGTTACCCGACTAAAAGAACGCCAATACTCGAAAAACAACCAGAATAGCAGTATGCAAAATGCCTTTGCACAAGGTCATGTCGCACTTGCCATTCGTTATGCAGGCCAAGCTATTAGTACTGCCTTAGCTGTTACAGCAGCTAGTCACTTTTTAACTTATAGTCCAGAAACCTTAATGGTTAACTTAGTTGGCTGGTTAGTTTTTGGTATGACCATGACATTATTGGTTGCCCTGCTCACATCCATCGCTAAACGCCTAGTGCTTATGGGTATTAATTTAGTAGAAGAAGTAGATCATCAGCACAATATTGGTGTTGCTTGTGTTGAAATGGCGATCAGCATTTCAATTGCACTACTACTAACGGCGTTAATGTCTTAATCACCGCTAAAACCTCCACATTAAATCAAGCGCAATTATGCGCTTGATTGCGTTTTAACCAATAATTACAGCACATTAAAGCTAGGAATATTCATGATAATCAAAAGAAACCGGCTATGGGACGATACACTGCTGATTTTAACGATGGCTGTTTTAGCTGGTTGTGGACTGATATACGAATATTTATTATCGCATTATGCAGGTCGTGTTTTAGGCATAATGGAAAGTACGATTTACGCCATGATCGGCTTAATGATCGTTGCCATGGGCTTAGGAGCATTTGCCGCGCGTAAAATTCAATGTGCTTTTAATGGTTTTGTATGGCTCGAGCTCACCATTGCATTTTTAGGCAGTAGCTCAATATTGATCATTGGCGGGTTAATCGCCATTACCCAGACCTTCCCTGAAATACTAGGCAATATGTTCAACCTACCACCAGACGCCTACCCGCGAGGTGGTATTTTTAAACAGCTGAGTTTTCTTGCATTTAATAGCCCATACTTTTTTGGCTTAATTTTAGGTTTTTTTATTGGCATGGAAATCCCATTAATCGCGCGAATTCGCGAAGAAATACACCAAAAGCACCTAAAAAATAATCTTGGTACCATCTACGGAGCAGATTATATCGGCGCAGGTATTGGCGCTGCTATTTGGGTTATCTTTCTATTATCTATCGACATTAGTAAAGCCAGTGCATTAACCGCCGCTTTAAACTTAACGGCCGGCGTAATTTTCATACTTTATTATTGGCAAAGACTTACTTGGCGTAAAACCTTAATTACAGCCCATGGGGTTTTATTAGTAATGATCATGGCTATATACCATTATGGTAATGGCTGGTTGAGCCAAATGAGTAACTTACTTTACCTCGACAAAGTTGTTTATAGTGATAAAACGCGCTTCCAACAACTTACCTTTACTCAGCGAAATATGGGGCCTGAAAGTGGTAATATTATTAACTTTTATTTGAATGGCCGCTTACAGTTTTCATCTTCCGACGAGTTTATATATCACAGTTATCTAGTAAATCCAGTTTTAGCGGGTTCTGCACGCCATGACAATATTCTTATCATAGGTGGCGGTGACGGGCTCGCCTTGCGAGATGTGCTGCAATGGCAACCTAAACATGTAACTTTAGTTGACCTAGATACTGAGTTGATGCAGTTATTTAAAAAACCACATGAAAAATTACCCAACTCTCTGGCTAATGAAATCGAAGCGTTAAACGCAGCCAGCTTACGTGATGAAAGAGTTAACATTATTTCTGCTGATGCATTTATTGCTATTGACACCTTACTGCAAAGCCAGCAAACCTTTGACGCTATTATTGTTGACTTGCCCGACCCTAGTCACCCGGATCTAAATAAGCTTTATTCAGTTAATTTTTATGCCCGCTTAAAACAGTTGCTTGCTGGCGATGGCTTAATTGGTATTCAATCTGCTAGCCCTTATCACGCTAAAAATGCCTTTATTGCGATAGGAAAAACGGTACAGGCGGCTGGCTACTCAAGCGTTCAACAGTATCATGACAACGTGCCAAGTTTTGGTGAGTGGGGTTGGACTATCGCCAGTAAAATTGGTGCTTCGCCGCTTACAAGATTAAAAAGTATTGAAGAATTCCCTACACCTCATCATTGGCTAACCTTACCTATGACTATTAATGCCTTTGAATTCTCCAAAGGTTTTTATGAGGACAGCGACTCAGTACCCGTTAATTATCTCGGTAGTCATGCCATTTATCAACTGCATCAAAAAGCATGGCAAGATCAACAAGGGCTAAATAATGCCCATTTACAATAAAAATGATTACTATAGCTAACAAAATAAAATGAATTAGCACTTGACATAATATGTCACAATGCTAAATTACTCCCAACACGACATAATATGTCGTCAGTAAAATCAAGTTTTTTGATTTTACGCTACTTATTAGAACATGAGGAAGAACATGAATATTCATAAGATAGCTGACTATTTAAATGCTTTAGCCGACGATTCGGACACAGGAATGACCTTTGACTGCCAGCCTATATCAGGTGAAGTTGATGTATTGCAAATATCTGTATTTGGTCGCGAAGAGCTACCAATATTTGTATCAGTAACAGATGACCAAATTCTTTGCATTACTTACCTCTGGGGTGAAGAAGAAGTTAAAGCCGATAAAATCAATGAAATGCACGTAAGCATGCTAGAGATGAACATTCCAATGCCGCTGTCTTCATTTTCGAAAATCGGTGATAAATATGTCATCTTTGGCGCACTAGCGATTAGCTCAACTTTTTATGACATAGAACACGAGCTAGCGGTATTGAGTAACAATGCACTAGAAATTATTGACGACATGAGTGATTACTTAATTTAAGCAGCCACCTTAGGAGTATTATTATGAGTATATTTAAAAAAATTATGACCGCTATTCGCGGCGGTGCAACTGAAGTTGGCGAATCAATTATTGACTCAAATGCCACTCGCATATTTGAACAAGAAATTCGTGATGCAGAAAATCACTTAACTAAAGCTAAACGTGATTTAACCGGTGTTATGGCACAACAAATGTCATCTAGCCGAGACGTTGAGCGTATTAAGCGCGAAATTACTGAACATGAAGGTTATGCTGTTCAAGCTTTAGAAAAAGGTGATGAAGCACTTGCATTAGCGGTAGCTGAGAAAATTTCTACGCTAGAGAGTGAGCTTACAACACAGCAACAAGCACTTGATAGTTTTCAAGGTAATGCTGAACGTTTAAAAGAGCTAGTTAAAAAGAGCGAACGCCAAGTGGCTGAGTACAAGCGCCAATTATCTATGGTTAAAACCACTGAAAGCGTACAAAAAGCGACTTCAGCAATTACTGATAATTTCTCATCAAGTAACTCAAAGTTATTAAATGCTAAAGACTCTTTAGAGCGCATTAAAGCTAAGCAACAAAAGTTTGATGATCGCATGAAAGCTGCCGAGGTTTTAGAGTCTGAAAACTCTGATACATCGCTAGAAGCTAAGCTAAAAGAAGCTGGTATTGGTGCTAATGACAATAACGCTAACTCAGTACTAGAGCGTTTAAAAGCTAAGCAAAAATAGTTCGCCTATTTCAGTTACCGCTTTGTATCTATGATACAAAGCGGTTTTTTAGCTTTATTTCGCTCAACTATTGGCAATAATAATCGGAGCACAAAGTGAGTTTTTTCAAAAATATATTCAAGAAACCAACACAAGCGCGCAAACTCAACAATGTAAAAGATCTGACCTTAGGTGATATTATTGTAATGTCAGACAGCTTTGGCTTACCCAGCGCACTGCGAGCACAAGAGTTTCAAGTTAGCGCCGTAAATAGCTACGAATTTGAGCATAAAACTCAAGCAGAGTGGGTACTGAAAGGCAATAATGAACTAGAGCTATACTTAACTTTAGATGAAGACGATAAAACTTACCTAAAATTCTCTCTAAAAATATTACATCAAGACGTAGAAACCTTGTTTGATTTAGAGCAATTCGCTGAAGTCTTCGAAGAGCCTGGCGAAGCACAATTAACCCGCCTTGCTGACAACGACACCACATCAAGTTGGAGTAGCGAAGTATATCAGCAAAGTAACTACGCTGAAGTTGGCTACTTCCATCGCAAAGATTATAGAACAGATGCCCTTTCTGCTTATGAAGGCAAAGACAGTGGTGAGCAGTTTGAACTTTATGCATTGTTTAACGAAGATCAAGATAAAGGTGTAGACATTGAAGTTTGGCAAGATGGCGACACCGAAGTATTTTTGACCCTATTTAGACCTACCACAGATATTGTGGACATGTATCCAGGGAGCTAATTATGTCACGAAAAATCCCAGAAAAATGGCAGTCATCAGTTAAAGCCGTTAAGGCGGTACAAGTTGCATTTGATATGGACGAAAAAATTCAACTAGCCATTCGACAAAAAGCGCTCAAAGCAGGTATTAGCCCTTCAGAGCAAATTAGAGATATTCTCGGCTTACCAACAAATAAACGCCCTAAACGCCCAAGATTAACTGTGAGCTTATCTGGCGAAGACTACGTATTACTGGGTGAAAAATATGGCCTGTCTGCTGAACAACAACTTGAAATTAAGAAAAAATTGATGGATGATTTAATTAATTATGTTGATCATACACCGGATGAGTAAAGCGTTACTCAACTTAACGGTTAATTCTATTAAATAAAATAACGTAGAGATTGCAATGATAGTCGTACAAAAAGCCATGGAAAAAACTCATTTATATAGCATAGATGATTTTGGGGTGAAAAATTATAACTACGGCTTTATTGGCACTATATCTTTGCTTTTATTCTTAACATTAAATATTTCATTAGGCTACTTTACCTATCAAGCAGAAGTAGGCCTTGAAGCTTCGCCAATTCAAACTTACAGTGATGCTATTTGGTTAATGGTAATGTCTGCAACTACCATTGGTTTTGGCGATGTTTATCCTATTACCTTGATTGGTCGAACGTGCGTGTTTGTTATGTTTATTTTAGGTGTAGGCATATTAGGTGGAATAGGAGCAGTATTTGTTAATAAAATATTTGGTTTTGCCGACACCAATATCAAAAATCGTGAGCTCAGAATGCAAAACGCGCAAATTATTACTCAAAATACCGAAATGGCCAAAAAACTTTTAGCCTTAGAAGAAAAGTTAGAGGCGCTGACAAAGTCCCTCAATAAATAACCTGCGTTGTGCCCCTAAAGACAATAATTTTCAACAAGCGTGCTAATGCGTAATGCAACGCCTGTACATTTAATTGTTGTTCAACGTTAGTACTTACTCCGACTAAAGAGTCGAATTACAAACTCTTTCAAGCTAGTTGCTATTTTAAACCGTACTATTTTTGTGCCATACTGAAACCTGACCACTCTTAGAATATTAATTTAATAGAAATACAGGGATCTCTTTATGATATTAAAAAAATTAACACTCGTAGCCATAGTTGCCATTATTAGCGGTTGTGCAAACAACTCAGCTTTAGAGGCAAATATTTCTCAATTAAATCAAAAGATTGATAATTTAACCAATAAAGTTAATAGCTTATCAGCAAAAACAAAAGCAGTATCTGGCGAAGTAAACGCATTAGGTATGGCGCAAGAAAAAACTAATCAAGCCGTAAAAGATACCAATGAACGAATTGATAATGTAGTGGCGAGTTACAAAAAATAATTTGTAACGACCTTTTGTCGTTACAAAATACTGTATCTAAGTATAAATAAAACACTAAACTTTGTTTGGTGTTTTATTGTTTTTGAAACGATATTTAGCGTGTATATAATTCGGTTACCAATCCTTGCGGCTTAGCGACTTGTTCAATTAACATTTTTTTATTTTCAGGTAAATCGCCAACAAAATTACTAATATTATCAGTAATTTCAACAGCCCTGTCCTCGCCGTTTTCTTTGGTTAAAGGACTGTGTACTTCAATCAACTTTTTATCTGGTTCATAAGATAACTTTATTGTTTGCTCAATAATTTTTACAGGTGTATTAATAGCTACATTTTGAAATAACCACTCAATATCATCGTCATATAAACGAATGCAGCCTGAACTAGCACGCATGCCTATACCAAAACGCTGATTAGAACCGTGTAACAAGTAAACACTAGTGCCTAATCGCATGGCATATTTGCCAAAAGGATTATTCGGCCCTGCTGGAACTTCATTAGCTAAATGCTTACCATGCTCTGCAAAGTATCGTGCTTTCATTTCGCTTGTTGGACGCCAAATTGGATTTTTTCGTTTTTCGCTTATATAACTAGATGTTTTTGGCGTTTCTAACCCTTCTCTACCAATACCCACCGGAAAAACATGCACCTTGTCACCATTTTCAGGGAAATAATAAAGTCGTAATTCAGGTAGGTTGATCACAATACCTTCACGCTTAACAAAAGGTAATAACATTTGACTTGGTATAACTAACTGATACCCCTTGGTAGGTAAGAATGGGTCAATACCGGGGTTAGCGGCCATTAAGGCGAGAAAACCAACATCATACTTTTCGGCAATAAGTTGAAAGTAGTCACCTTTGACAACCACATGATATTGCTTTTCTCCAATTAGCCTGGAGCCTGCCTGAGGTAAACTATAAGTTTTTGCATAACTTAAAAATGAGATTGAATTAAGTGTAAAAACAAACATAAACAGTTTACGCGCAAAGGTATTTATCAATATATTTGACATAAGATTACAACAATCACTTTTCGGGTTAGCTTATGTGAGTTAATGGCTCATTACCCAGATGCTATTAACTCACAGCACGTTAAGAACAGAGTGCTTATTTATTCATACCAATAAGGAGGCATAGTAACTGCAATAGCTTTCGTATGATTTAATGCGATAAGTAAACTGTCAACCTTGCTATTTTGCCACTGAACCATTTTTTTAGGTGGATTATCTAGTTTTTCTAATTGCAGCTGAATAATCCATAAAGAATGTAACTCTGTAATACCTTGCTGTAAATCTAGCCAAGGGTGGCGAAACTTATCACGTAATTCGTTTTCAAATAAGCCAGCAAGCCAAGTACCGGTTAATGAACTTCGATAAAGCGGTTTACTTAATTCTAGGTACTGCTGACTCTGTAAACTCGAGGTGTTTTTCATCTGCACACTTAGTTCACTTAAACTGAACTCTATTTTATCTTGAGCAAACTTAAGTAACGCATCATCTGAAACTTCATTTGTTGTATTGTGTTGCTGACTGCGCGTTAAAAAAAGCTCAAGAATCGAAAGTTGTAACTGATTAAATCGGCTACTATGTAAAAGCTGAGAAATATCTTCATTGCTTGGGAAGAGGCGTTTTTCAATTCTTAACTGTTCGATAAGTTGCTGACTAAATTCTAACTTTTTTCGATAATTTCCTGTTTTATTTGTTAGCTCTTGCAAATGTATAGCGTTATCAACCCATGCTAATAAATGGATAAAGTGGCTTAATTCGTCTCTAACAAGCAACTCTTGTGCTGATAAGTACTCTTCGAATAACCAAAAACCATGACGCAATGTTGCCAAATCAGCTTTGATCTGTATTAATGCCTGTAAACTAGGGGCAAGTAAATAACGTTCAATACCTTTTTGTAAGCCAGTAAGGCTAAGACTTAGTCCATTAGTAAAAGCAGCAGCAATAGAGTCGCGACGATTTTCACAAATATAATTTGATTGTTGAGTTTGAGTACTCTCTGGCTGTTTTTTCCAAAGCGAATAACCACGTGCAGCCTTACTCTTTATGCCTGGTCGTAGTGCAAGTACATCAAATAGTAGTCTGGCTAGATTAAAAAGTGCGGACTTGTCTCCTTCAACCAGTTCAAACTCAAGCTCATGAATAACCTTTTTATTTTCTGAACTAGTAATTTCCCCTTGATCAAAAGCGAGCTCAACTACGTTACCTACTGAATCGCTAATTAACCAAGTACAACGTTTAAAGTTGGTGTCGAACAAGGCTACCAAGTCTCGCTGAATAGTGCTAACCGATTGGCTTTGATGCCAAATTTCATTGGGAAAAAGCGATAGTATTGGAAATTCACTTACGATATCAACATTGTATTCTGGTCGACTATGTAAACCACCAACAACTTGCCCAGCAGTTTTAATCGTTTGCTCGATATGGTCATTATTGCGGCGAACTCTTAAACCCATATCGTGATGACGTAAATTAAGATCTGGCGTATCAAAATAACAATTAGCTAATTGCTTTTCCTGATAGCTAAATTGAATGTTTTCACGATTTAAGGCTTGGTTGATTTTTTCTTCGGTGTTATCGCCTAAAACTAAATATTTAAGCTCTATTTCGGTTGTCATACTTTTCCAATAGTAGTTATAAATCAAGCTTATTAACTGCAGTTACAAAATTTTTGCACATTTACAGCAAATAATAGTCTCAATCTTACATGATTGTTATTTTATAGCAAAAATCTTAGAAATCTAGGCGCTATCACTTGCTATCACTCCTGCAAAGTCCTACTATCTTTGCCATTCTCTGTTTAAAATGGCGCTATTGGTTATTTCATGATGAACATAAAAAAAACATTCGTTACTCTACTATTTTTAACCCCTTTATTTTCTTTCGCCGAAGAGGCCGACTCATCGTCCACGGCTGGCTATATCTCTGAAGATTTAATTGTTTATATGCATACCGGTGCTGGCAAAAATTATCGCATACAAGGTACTGTTAATTCTGGTGAAAAAGTAGAGTTAACTGGCAATTCAAATAATGATTACAGCGAAATCATTACTGATAAAGACCGAATAGGTTGGATCGAAAGCAAGCATGTTTCAACCAAACCAGGCATGCGTTATGTTATCGCTGACTTAAATGAAAAACTCGCTAGTTTTCAATCAGGCAAAAGTGACATGACTCAGCAACTTAATGATGCCATTTTAGAAATTGACACATTAAAGTCTGAACGCAGTGATCTACAAAACAGCATTTCTGCACTCAACATGGACTTAACACAAACAAAATCACAATTGAAAAATCAAGACACTAGTATTAAAAAACAATGGTTTTTTAATGGCGCAATCGTCTTAGGTATTGGTTTACTATTTGGTTTGATCTTACCGCGTTTATTTTCAAAACGTAAATCTAGTATGGAAAACTGGGGCTAACTTTTAAATTAGAATTTAAAAGTTAGGCTAAATATCACTTAAAGAACTGAAAATCTTATTTTGAAATTACATAAATTATCTTACACGCTATTTTTGTTTTGCTTTTTCACGTCTGCAGAACCTTGGATTGATACATCAAATATTTATCTTAGATCAAGTATTCAACAACTTGCTGATGCAGGCCACATAAAAACACCCGTTACTACATTTCCATTAATGTGGCTCGATATTGGGCGTGACTTAAAGCATGTTGATTACTCTTCTTTAAATAGCTCGGAAAAACAAGCCTTTGATTATGTAAATCATCAATTTCGAATGGCAAAAAATAACAGCAAAAAATTAGAGCTTAACATTGCCAATAAAGACAAACGTTTTACAAGTTTTGGCGAGGACTTTAGAGACAAAAACAATATAAAAATCCAAACAAGTCATATGACAGACTCGTTTGCTTTTGGTCTTTCTACCAATTATACGTTTTCTCCAGAAGATAATGACAAAACACGATTTGATGGTAGTTATGTTGCAGGCTTTATTGGTAATTGGGTGGTCTCACTTGGTAAGCAAGATAGATGGTGGGGCCCAGGCTGGGATAGCAACTTAAGCTTAACTAATAACGCTAGGCCTATTCCAGCGCTTTCAATATCCCGCAGGTCAGCAATACCTTTAGAAATTCCATTCACTGAAATTGAAATCCCTTGGACCGTAACTTCATTTATGGGCGTTATGGACGATAAACGCGTTATTGATGACACGCTGTTGTGGGGCTTCAGGTTAAATTTTCAGCCGTTCGACGGTTTAGAGGTTGGCATTACTCGTTTAGCACAGTTTGGCGGTAAAGGCCGTTCAAAAAGCTTAAGCACTTTTTTCGATGTATTATTAGGCAAAGACAATTGTGGCGCTTCAGGACTTGATTGCGGCGTAAATAAAGAAAACGAACCGGGTAATCAACAAGCAGGGTACGATTTACGTTACTCATTCAACGTACTAAATACCCCTGTGGGTTTGTATGGCCAATATTTTGCAGAAGACGGTGATAACAGTGGCTCTTCATTAAGCTTTTTAACAGAACCCAAAGTGCAAGTAGGTATTGATACTGACTTAAAGATTTTTTCAGCTCATACAAAGGTTTACTTAGAATATACCGACACCTACGCTGATTGCACAGATACGAATAATAGCAGTATTGGTAATTGCTACTATGAGCATCATATTTATCAAACAGGCATGCGTTACCAGCAAAGAACCTTAGGTAACTTATACGATAATGATGCAACGAGCGTGGTTTTAGGTTTTATTTCTACCATTGATCAAAATACAAATGTAACGAGCAAAATTCGTCACTTACAACTGAATACAGATAACAATGATAAAGCACCAGGGAATAATATTATTGGTAATCCGCTTACAGAAGTGGCTGAAGACTTGATCATGGTATCGACTAAGGTTCAACATAGTTATAAAAACTGGCGATACACCTTGGGTTTAGACCTCAGTCGATCTACATTTGAAAATGACATTAAAGATAAAAAACAAGCAAACTTATTTTTAAAAGTTGAATATAATCTTTAACACAGGTAAAAATATAATTACTTAAATAAATTTTTTCTAAACTGCGAGTTCATGACTTAAAAATCATGAGCAATAAAAGGTAATTAAGATGTCCATAATCAATAACTGTCCCGTATATGTCATTAATTTAGACTGTGCAACTGAACGATTATTAAATATGGACAAACAACTTTCAGAGATAAATGTCGCCTTTGAAAGAATTCCTGCCGTTAAAGGTAACAATTTAACAACTACTGAAATTAACCAAGAATATTCTAAAATACTGAATAAGAAGTATTTTAGAGCAGATTTAAGCATGGGTGAAATTGGCTGTTACATTAGCCACAGAAATGTTTGGCGTAAAATGGTCGCTGAAAATATAGCCTTTGCGGTTATACTAGAAGATGACATGAATATTGAAAGTAACTTTATCCAACTCTTCTCACTTTCCGAGACATTAAGCAAATACGATCTGATTAAATTAGCTGATAATAGAAACCATGAACCCAAACAAATTAGTTCATTAGATCAACAGTTTGAATTAATCAATTTTACAAAAATCCCTAACTGTGCAACAGGTTATACGCTTAATCTAGCTGGTGCTAAAAAGCTGCTTGCAAGAGATAAGTTCTATCGCCCTGTTGATATTGATATGCAGTTTTGTCAAGAGCTAGACTTGTCTGTATTTGGTTTACGCCCTTATCCGATTAGTGAAAACAAGAACTTCGCTAGTGATATAACACTATTGAATGGTGGGTTTCATGGTACTAAAAGCACCAATTTCATTCGTAATATAAAATACAGAATACACTTATGGTACTTAAGGAAAACGCACTTATCAGGAGAGTTATAATCGCTTAATAACATTATTTTTAACGCATGAGATTAAAGCTTCCAGTATTTCAATTTTTTACGCATTTTAAATTGTCTAAATAGATCAAAGGGCTTAGGTTTAAGACTTGATTTCTCTTCAATAGTCTTATCAATCGCATCTAGCAGGCGATAAGATGACCTTCCATCCATGTATGGATGCGTACAATCAATATGCTTCTGAATATTATCCATTAAACATTGAGGTTTTTGCAGGGCATACTCAATTGACTCTTCAAGTTTATCAGCTGAATTAATATCAATTAAATAATCACCTGGTGATATATTATTGAAAGTAACAACTGGCTTACCTTGTAATAAAAACATGATAAGTACAGAAGAGGTATCACAAACCATAATATCTGCTCGCTTCAGCAGGGGGATAACATCATCAGTTTCAACAAAGCTTAAGTGTTCATTTTGAATTGATTTATATTTATCAACTATGCTTCTATCCATTTTAGGATGAAATTGAATTAACCAATTCCATTTACCTGTCTCACTTAAAGATTTTATTGTTTCAAAAAGGTGTGGTGCACAGGTTAATTGCTTAGAAAATGTTGAACACATTAATATTGTCGACTTTACTGTTTTATCGACGTTATTATTGGTAAATAAAGGATCTAATGCGCACCAACCTGTTTCAATGACTTTAAACGTTTGATGCTTTTCAGCTAAACGTTGAAATTGAGCAGTCGAATCTGGCCCCTGCGTGCAATATAAATCAAAACAATTACGCACTTTATAATGATCATTATGTCCTTTTTTATCTACTTTTCCTGCATCAAAACCATGGAAAACCGCAACATTAATTCCTGGGAAAAATGTTGGTGCTATATTGGCAGGAAAAATAACAGCATCAGGATCATATTTAATAACGTCATCAACACTCTTTAATATTTTTTCGTCTGCAGTAAAATAGGATAAATTAACCGCACTACCCTGTACAAACCAATAAACATCTCTGTTGCTATTGCGAATGGCTTCTTGTAATGGTCTTAAAATAGCGAAGCTATAGTTTTGAGATATATTTAAAACAAACTTTTTTGCTTGCATTTTGGGCTCATAAAATAGTGCAATAGGAGAGTGATAGATATTAGCAAGTTATATGTTAAAAATCAGCTACAGATAAATCGAGATTAAAAATAAGGTTATATGCAAAATAAAAACCTTATAACTTATAATATATAACAAAATCACAATTGACAGCACAGTGATAAATGCGCTATTAATAACGTACTAACTATTTATTTAACCAAAATACTAAGTAAAAGCATAAATGAAAAATTTCACTAACATGATTCGTATTAGCCTCCTCCTCGCATTATCAACGCGCGGCTAGGTTTTATTGCTTGAAAAATAAATAGATTACATAATAAAACACTAAACCCGCGCTATTCAACGCGGGTTTTTTTATGCTCGTTATTTAGCGCAAAAACTTTAAAATCAGGGACAAACATGGGCATTTCTAACGATAAAGTAATTATTTTTGACACCACATTACGTGATGGCGAACAGGCACTAAACGCGAGTTTATCGGTACACGAGAAATTACAAATAGCCCACGCTATTGAACGTTTAGGTGTCGACATTATGGAAGTGGGTTTTCCAGTTTCTTCACCGGGTGATTTTCAATCCGTACAAGAAATAGCAAGAACCGTGAAAAACTCTCGAGTTTGTGCCCTTGCCCGAGCCGTTGAAGGCGACATTAAAGCTTGTGCTGATGCGTTAAAACCTGCTGACCAATTTCGTATTCATACGTTTATATCTACCTCTGACGTGCATGTTCAACAAAAGTTAAAAAAGAGTTTTGACGATGTGCAAGCCATGGCCGTACGGGCAATTAAATATGCTCGACGTTTTACCGATGACGTTGAGTTTTCGTGTGAAGACGCAGGCAGAACCCCTATCGACAATTTATGCCGTATGGTTGAACAGGCGATTATAGCCGGTGCTACGACCGTAAATATTCCAGATACCGTAGGCTACACCTTACCAAACGAGTTTGGCGGCATTATAGAAACTTTATTTAATCGCGTGCCTAATATCGACCAAGCAGTTATTTCTGTGCATTGTCATAACGACTTAGGCTTGGCGGTTGCTAACTCAATGTCGGCAGTACAGGCGGGAGCAAGACAAATAGAATGTACTATTAATGGCATTGGCGAACGTGCGGGTAATTGTTCGTTAGAAGAAGTCGCCATGATCATGAAAACTCGCCAAGAATTATTAGGGGTTCATACGGGTATCAATCACCAAGAAATTGCCCGCACCTCAAAATTGGTTAGTCAACTTTGTAATATGCCAGTGCAATTGAATAAAGCTATTGTTGGCGGCAATGCTTTTAGCCACTCTTCAGGTATTCATCAAGATGGCATGTTAAAAGCCAGTAATACATACGAGATTATGACACCAGAAAGTGTCGGCATTAGTAAAACAAAATTAAATTTAACCTCTCGCAGTGGTCGCCACGTTATTAAGCACCGTATGGAAAGTTTAGGTTACCAAGAGTCTGACTACGAAATTGAAACCCTTTATGCTGACTTTCTAGCATTAGCAGATAAAAAAGGCCAAGTCTTCGATGACGACTTAGAAGCCTTACTTTTTAATATTAAACAACAAGACCAACAAGACTTTTATCACTTACAAACCGTTAATGTACAAAGCGGGGGTAGTGAGTTTTCTACTTCAAGCATCAAACTAGCCTTAGGTGAAGAAAGTAAAATTGTTTCAGCAACAGGTAATGGCCCTGTCGATGCACTTTATCGCGCGATTAAAAAAGCCATTGATATTGAGTTTGAAGTAAGCGATTACAAAATTTCTAACAAAGGTGAAGGCGAAGACGGTCTAGGTAAGGCTGATATAGTAGTATCCTGGCAAGGCCGAAACTTTCATGGCTATGGCTTAGACACAGATGTAATTAAAGCATCAGGCCATGCTTTAGTTAATGCGCTTAATGGTATTCACCGTGCTATTACTATCGCAGAGTTAAAAACAGAAATGAAAACCGATTTCAATAAAGAAGCTGCTATTGATGGCCAAAACCAAATATAGCTAAGCGAGTGTTTAACAAATAACAGTTCGCTTCATTGAAGCTAGCTGTAAGTCAGATTCATTTATTTAATAAAATTTATAGGTTTAAAACAATACTATGTCGAAGATTGCAATATTAGCCGGTGATGGAATCGGTCCAGAAGTTATGGCACAAGCAGAAAAAGTTTTACAAACGGTTGCCAAACAATATGATTTTGAATTATCTACCACACATTACGATGTAGGTGGTTGTGCTATCGACAATTACGGTGAAGCGTTACCTGCAAGTACAGTTAAAGGTTGTGAACAAGCTGATGCTATTTTATTTGGCTCAGTTGGCGGCCCTAAATGGAGTAACTTACCACCAACAGAACAACCAGAAAGAGCATCTTTATTAGGTTTGCGTGGTCATTTCGGGCTGTTTTGTAATATGCGACCAGCACAGTTACAAAGTGCTATGTCTCATCTTTCGCCATTACGCGCTGATATTTCACAAGCAGGTTTTGACATTTTAGTAATACGTGAACTTACCGGCGGAATTTACTTTGGTGAGCCTAAAGGACGTAAAAATCAAGGGCAAGAAGATGAAGCAGCCTTTGATACCATGATTTACTCTCGCAAAGAAATTAACCGTATCGCGCACCTTGCCTTTCAAGCGGCTGAAAAACGCCGTAAGAAGGTTATATCTATTGATAAAGCCAACGTATTAGCCTCATCTCAACTATGGCGAGAAGTGGTTAATAACGTAGCAAAAGACTATCCAAATGTAGCTATTGAGCATATGTATGTTGATAACGCGGCTATGCAATTAGTGCGAGATCCTGCCCAGTTTGACGTAATGCTATGTTCGAACTTGTTTGGCGATATTTTATCTGACATCTGCGCCATGATCACAGGTTCTATGGGACTTTTACCATCTGCAAGCCTAAACGAACAAGGTTTTGGTATGTATGAACCCGCCGGCGGAACGGCACCAGATATTGCTGGTAAAGGTATTGCAAATCCCATCGCACAAATTCTTTCAGCGGCATTAATGTTACGTCACAGCTTAAATCAAGCTGAAGCAGCAACAGCGATAGAAAACGCGGTAGCGGCAACGTTAAATGCGGGTAACTTTACCGGCGACTTACTTAGCCCAGAAGAGCGCCACAACGCTAAGTCTACCAACGAAATGGGCGATATTATTTGCCAATACATTCGTGATAATAAAACAACTTCAGGAGCAAAATAGCATGGCCAGCACTTTATACGAAAAATTATGGCAAAATCATATCATTGAAGAAAAAGCCGACGAAACGCCATTAATATTTGTTGACCGTCACCTAATTCATGAAGTGACATCACCACAAGCTTTTGCCAATTTAAAGTTTCACAACCGTGTTTTACGCCATCCTGAACGTACTATTGCGACGATGGATCATAATATTTCTACTCGTTCGATTGAAATTAATGCCGCTGGCGAAGGCGCAGCCAATCAATTAAGAACATTAGAAAAAAACTGTAAAGAGTTTGGTGTTGAATTGTTCGGCATGGGCCATAAAAACCAAGGTGTTGTGCACGTTATGGGGCCAGAGCTAGGCTTAACTTTACCAGGCACAGTTATTGTTTGTGGCGACTCACATACTGCTACTCATGGTGCATTTGGCGCGTTAGCATTTGGTATTGGTACCTCTGAAGTTGAGCATGTATTCGCTACACAAACTTTACGACAAACTAAAGCTAAAACCATGCGCATTGAAGTAAAAGGCCAAGTAGCTGCTGGAATTAGTGCTAAAGATATTATATTAGCGATTATCGGTAAAACTGGCAGCGCAGGTGCAACGGGTTATGTGGTTGAATACTGTGGCGAAGCTATTGAGCGCTTAACCATGGAAGAGCGCATGACTGTGTGTAATATGAGTATTGAATTTGGCGCTAAAGCTGGTTTAATCGCGCCAGATAAAACCACATTTGAATATTTAAAAGGTCGTGATTACTCGCCTAAAGGTGAGCTTTGGGAACAAGCTGTAGCTGATTGGAAGCAATTAAAATCAGATACTGATGCCACGTTTGACAGCTACTTAACACTTGAAGCAAAAGACATTAAAACTCAAGTGACTTGGGGGACCACACCTGGTCAAGTGACTCAAGTTGATAATGTTATACCATCACCAGAAGACTTTTCTGATCCCGTTGAGCGCGACTCTTGTGTTGCTGCCCTAAAATACATGGGCTTAACGGCCGGTACAAAAATTACCGATATCACCATTAATAAAGTGTTTATTGGCTCTTGTACGAACTCTAGAATTGAAGATTTACGCGCTGCAGCTGCTATTGCTAAAGGTAAAAAGGTATCACCGACTGTTGATGCTATTGTTGTACCGGGCTCTTATCGCGTTAAAGCCCAAGCCGAAGAAGAAGGTTTAGCACAAACGTTTATTGATGCTGGTTTTGAATGGCGCTTACCCGGTTGCTCAATGTGTTTAGGTATGAACGATGATGTATTAACTGAAGGCGACCGTTGTGCTTCAACAAGTAACCGTAACTTTGAAGGCCGACAAGGCCGTGGTAGTCGTACTCATTTAGTTAGCCCTGAGCTAGCAGCAGCTTCTGCAATCGCAGGACACTTTGTCGACTTAACGACGATTAACACCCCCGCTAAAGGAGCATAACATGGAAAATTTTACCCAACATTATGGTTTAGTTGTGCCATTAGATGCAGCGAATGTTGATACTGACCAAATTATCCCTAAACAATTTTTACAAAAAACAACTCGTACTGGCTTTGGCCAACACTTATTTAATGATTGGCGTTATTTAGATAATGACGGCAAAATAAATAATCCAGAATTTATTTTAAATCAACCACAGTATAAAGACGCAAGTATTTTACTAACAGGTGAGAACTTTGGTTGTGGTTCAAGTCGTGAACATGCGCCTTGGGCTTTGCAAGAGTATGGTTTTAAAGTCATTATAGCACCGAGTTTTGCTGATATTTTTTACGCTAACTGCATTAATATTGGTGTATTGCCAATTAAGTTAACAGCGGAAGAAATAACCGAATTATTTAAACAGTCAAAAGATAGCTTACAACATTTAACCATTGATTTAGCCACTAGCAAGGTTAAGTCTGCCGATAAGGAATATAATTTTACTATGACGCCTTTTCATAAGTACTGCCTTGAAAACGGCGTTGATAGTGTCGGTTGGACGTTAAATAAAATTGCAAAAATAGAAAGTTACGAAGCAAAAATGCCAGCTTGGCAGTAAGTCAATATTTTAAGCCATCAGTCATAAAGCTGATGGCTTAAATGTTATATTTAAATTAAAAACATAAATATCATTAATTATCAATAGATCAGCAAAGCCAATCATTCAACTAACATAGCCAACCGCTATTAATTCCATGACGTTAGTGCGCCCATGGTGAATTTTTCACCTCTAAAGCTCAGTACCACTTTCTGTGGCAATATTTCATTTAGCAGTAATTCTCGACCAATATAATCACCTTCATAGCGATCTCGGCCATTAACTCTTACCCAGCCTTGACCATCACTAGCGTAAATATGCATTTCAAATGCTATTGACGGCACACCATCTTGCACCCACACAGGCATTTGTGTCAGTGGTATAAGATCACTATTCTCTACAACTGGTTTTTCAATAGTTTGTTCATCTTGTTTGGTTTCTTCGATAGCCGATTGAAAACTTGCCAATAATGCGTCTGACACCCCTGCTTCAGCTTCAACAACAAAGTTTTTTGGCGTAACTTTTTTTTCTGGCTCGATAAAGTCGTCTGCACTTTGTTGCTGAGCAACTTGTAGGCTAGCTAATTTTTTTTCCGCGGCAAGTATCTTTTTATTAGTCGCTAATAACTGTTGCTTTGCTGTATCGACCAACTTAGTGCTACCTATATTGTTATTAGAAAAAACAGTTTCATTATCAGATACTGTTTTTTCATTAATCAGGGCTTGAGTATCAACAACTGTATTTTGTACTAATGCATTTGCATTATTATCAACAACGGAAATGGTTTTTTCCTGTGTTACAGTTTTAGCTACCTTGATGTCAGCTTCATTTTCAGCAGCGGTTAAGTGCAACGCAGACTGCCCCCCCTGCAGTTGATAAGTTCCCCACCAAACGCCAATCACCAGCACAATACCCAATGTTGAAACTAAACCTCCGACCTTAACAAAGCGATTTTTCCACCAAGGGGTAACTTCAAATTCATCACCTAAGGCATCGTATGCGGCTTGTAACACCATTTTACGATTAACCACAGCATTGTTACTGTTATAAGCGTTCATTAAAGAGCGCTCTGCTAACAGGTTCATTAAGCGCGGTATCCCTTTACAGGTTTTATGAATAGCATTAACAGCACTTTTGTCGAAAATCTCTCGAAAGCACTTAGCTACCGATAAGCGATGTTTAAGGTATTGAGCCACTTCTTGCTTGTTTAGCGGTAATAAATGGTATCTTGCGGTAATTCGTTGCGCTAATTGGCGTAAATCTCGGCGCTGTAATAATTGTTGTAGTTCTGGTTGCCCAATTAAAATAACTTGTAAAAGCTTTTTAGTATTAGTTTCTAAATTAGTTAATAATCTTAACTGTTCAAGCACTTCAGGCTGTAAATGCTGAGCTTCATCGATTATTAGCAGTGTATTAATATTTTCACTGTGATTTTTCAGTAATTTTTGCTGGATTTTATCGGTTAGTGTTTTTAACGTAGCGCCTGTTTTTCGATAGCGAATTTTTAATTCATCACACAAAGTTGCCAGTAACTCTTGACTGGAAAGTGTTGGATTAAGAATAAAAGCCGCTTGGGTATTCTCAGGCAAGTTCTCCATTAAACGACGGCTAATGGTAGTTTTTCCAGTACCTACTTCTCCGGTAAGCAGTACGAAACCACCTGTGTCACCCAAACCATAAGTTAAATGATTAAGTGCTTCGCGGTGACGATCACTCATAAACAAATAATCAGGGTTTGGTGCAATTGAAAATGGCTTTTCTTCTAAACCAAAGTAGCTTGTATACATAGAAAATCTTAACTAGTGAATCGACCCTGTGAAATTAACCTGAACGCAGGCATATGTCAAAAATCAGCTGCATTTGTGTTAGAGTTTGTTGGTATAATAATCCCTTATTATTTACTTATTTATTTTCAGAGGTTTAAAGCGCTTACATGGCAGATATAACCCAACAACTTAATACGTTTTTAGTCGGAGGTGCAGTGCGTGACTCGCTGCTTAATCGTGCCGTTGTTGATAACGATTATGTCGTTGTCGGCTCAAGTGTTGATGAAATGCTTAAACTTGGCTTTATCCAAGTTGGTAAAGATTTCCCGGTATTTCTTCACCCCAAAAGTAAACAAGAATATGCGTTAGCGCGCACAGAGAAAAAAGCAGGCCAAGGCTATACTGGCTTTCACTGTAATGCCTCTTCTGATGTTACTCTTGAAGAAGATTTAATGCGCAGAGACTTAACCATTAACGCTATGGCAATGGCTACAGATGGTAAAATAGTTGATCCTTATCATGGCCAACTCGATCTAAAAAACCGCGTACTGCGTCATGTTTCATCAGCATTTATTGAAGATCCTTTGCGCGTTTTAAGGGTTGCGCGATTTGCGGCACGTTATCATCAATATGGCTTTACAGTCGCACCTGAAACACTTTCTTTGATGACACAACTGAGTGAAAGCGGCGAGTTATTGAGCTTATCGGGTGAGCGGATATGGCAAGAAATGGAGCGCAGCTTAGCTGATAATAATCCTGAAGTATTTTTTCAAGTGCTATATCAATGCCAAGCATTAAAGTCGCTCTGGCCTGATTTACATAACTTATGGGGCATTCCCAACCCTGCTAAATGGCACCCTGAAATTTGCTCTGGTTTGCACACCATGATGGTATTGAAACAAGCGGTACTATTATCAACAAAAACCACCGTAAGATTCGCCAGTGTTTGTCATGATTTAGGCAAGTCGTTAACTGAAGATGAAACACTACCGTCACATCCGGGTCATGAAACTGCTGGCCTACCACTAATTGAAGAATTCTGTACTCGTTTAAGAGTGCCAACAGCACACAAAAACTTAGCCTTAAAAGTTTGTCAGTTCCATTTGCATGTACATAAAGCGTTTGAATTAAAGCCTAGCACTACCTTAAAGCTATTTGATCAACTCGACGTTTGGCGAAAACCAACAGAGTTTGAAGACTTTTTATTGTGTTGCCAAGCCGACTTTACTGGCAGATTAGGGTTTGAAACACGCCAATATCTACAAAAAGACTATCTTTACCAAGCATTTGAAAAGTTAACGCTTATCACAGCGAAACCTTTTGTTGAGCAAGGTTTGAAAGGGCTACAAATAAAAGAAGCTATCTCGCAGCAGAGACTTAAGGTTTTAACACACTTTAAGGTTAACTATATACAGCAGAATAGTATTTCCGAATAAACCTTCAGCTAAGTCACCTTAAATCTAACACTCGATAGGCTCGTTGCTTAATTTAATAAAATGTTAGGCATAAAAAAACCATATCAATTGATATGGTTTTTTAGCTTTAACTTACTTTAGATTAAAAGTTATAAGTTGCTTTTACGTAGTAGAAACCGCCGTTGTAATCAAACGGGCCACTTTCGTAATATTGAGCACCAAGTACACCGTAAGATTCTTCAGGTAACTTTTGCGCTTCTTGGTCGAAAAGGTTATTTGCACCAGCAGATAATGTAATGCTGTCATTTAAGAAGTAACTTACTTCAGCATCAACAGTAATTGCTGAATCAGCAATTTCATTCCAACAGCCAATTGCACATGTATCATCAGCATGCGTTGCAAAGTACTCACCAAAGTAATTCACACGTACAAAGCTCGTTACACTATCCCAAGTTTGAGAAATAGTAAAAGTTGCACGGTGGTCAGGCATACCTTCTTCTAAACGATGTACCTTACCTTCATCTGTTGTATTAGGGTTAAACTTATCAACAGTTGTTTCATTCCAGTTATAAGCTAATGATAACATGGTATCACCGTCTAATAACTCCATTGAGTAGTTTGCAACTATATCAACACCTTGAGTCGTTGTATCAAAGTCGTTCGCAAAGTATGTTACCGCAGAAATTAACTCTGGGTTAGCTACACCAAGCGCTTCAAGTTCAGCATAGTCTTCAGCTTCAACATCAATTTGGCTAGATTGAGCTAAACGGTCGGTTACTTCAATATTGTAGTAATCAAGTGTGAAGAAGAAATCACCCGTTTGATAAACCATACCACCAGCAAAGCTGCGTGATTCTTCAGGTGATAACTCTTTACCGCCATAAAATGCAGAAAGTGGGTTAGTTGGTGGTGCAAGGAATGTTTGAATTAGCTCACCCATCACTAGTGATGTTTGCGTATTCACAACATTTGCTTGTCCAACTGTAGGTGCTCTAAAGCCAGTGCTGTGAGAGGCACGGAATGAAAACTCATCGTTAAGCGTATATTGTGCAGTTAACTTGTAGTTAGTTGTATTACCAAACGTTGTGAAATCTTCATAACGTACTGCTGCGCCAAGTAAAAAGTCTTCCGATATTTGAGCTTCAACATCAACATATGCGGCAATATTGCGACGGTCGTTACGACCTTGAGTTTCAGGACCAAAGCCTTTGAAACCATGTGAACCAATGTTAAAGCCTTGGTCAGCATATACACCAGCTTCCCATGACGCTTTCTCGCCTGAAACAATTTCAAAGCTCTCTTCACGCCATTCAATACCAGTTGCAACATTGACTAGTTCTTCTAGGCCCATATCAAACCCTTTAACTAAATCAAAGTTAAAGGTTTTTTCCATTTGGATATAACTACCCGTTTCAAAATCAACTGGTGTTTCTAAACCAAGTGATGGGTTTAAGGTGTTTTGTAAATTAAATTTAGATTCGTTACGACCTACTGAACCGCTTAAATCAAAATACCAACCTTCAAGCATGCCACTGTTAATGTCACCTTTAGTACCAATCGTTAATGAAGTATCAGTAATGTTGCCACCAAATTGTGGTGTGTAACCACCTGGGAATATTTGGTTCATTGAGAAACAGTTAGGATCTGCAACCATTGCTTGATATTCAGGAGTATTAAGCACGTTACCTACATTTGCAGGAACTACAGCACAAGTTCTCGCTGCACCTTGTGATTGTGCGATATCACCAACAAGTAATGTTTCGCCGCCATCAATAGAGTATACATTGCCACGGTTATGTGGGTTACGGTAGTAGAAGCCACCTGTTACATCACGCTCAGAGTAGTTACCGAACATGTAAAATTCTTTATCATCGCCTAAGTCTAAGCCAACATTACCGAATAAAGTAATATCATCTTTAACTTCAGGGTTACCCCAAATTTGTGCTGGGTCTTGAATTGAAGTATTACCTGCATCAGCAATACCTTGTGCATCTGGACGTTGAACACTTCGGCTAGTTGCATCAGCATCTTTTAATTGAAAGCTTAAATTAACAAAGCCATCTTGAGTAAAAGGTAAGCCAATATTACCGTCGATAATAGTTTGATCACCATCACCTTCGTAATATGAACCATGCTTAACAGACATTGAACCGCCGTCTGAATCATCTTTCAGTACAAAGTTCATTACACCTGCAATAGCATCTGAGCCGTACTGTGCTGCAGCACCGTCACGCAATACTTCGACTTGCTTAAGTGCAACACTTGGGATAACTGAAATATCTGGACCTTGAGCACCATCATTAATACCACCACCTTGGAAAGCAATTACTGATGCACGGTGACGACGCTTACCATTTAAAAGTATTAAGCTTGAATCTGAAGGTAAACCACGTAAATTGACTGGGCGAATTAAAGATGCAGCATCACTAATAGGTTGAGCACGTGAGTTCAACGACGGTATAGCACCAACTAACATATCTAGCATGTCACTTGACGCATTTTTACCTAACTCATCACCACCAATAATATCAATTGGTACTGGAGACTCTGCGACTGAACGAGGAGCAGAACGTGAACCGATAACGGCGATACGTTCTACGCTTTCTTTTTTAGCGGCTTCTTCTGCAAAACCTGCGGCAAAGCTAGGAGCAGTTCCTAATGCTAAGCCAACAGCTAAAGCTAATGTACCGGTACGAAATGTTGTAGACATGTTATTTCCTTCCTAAATATATGAATATGTTTTTTCTAGTTACTATTTTTATAGTTATATTTTCTCCATTACATTAATTGCTGTACAACTATTTTATAAATACTAGTGCAACAATCTAAATGGCATGATTATTTATAAAATAGTTATAAGTGCTTTACAAGTAGTGTTTTTAAGGGATTTTCAACAAGGAGTGGATTAATAGAATTGAAATGCAAATGTAAACTATAGTTATGCAAAAGATGAATAGTATATGTAATCAAACTGTAACCTGCATTTAGCCTTAGTTAGAGAAAAGTATTCAAACAAACAAAGTGCGAAAATATTCGTATTAAACCTATCTTTAACTGTATATTTAATCATCAAAAATAAAATAAAAAAAATGTAAAAAAAGTTGAACTTTTTTGTGAATAGTGATTTACCTTAACGTCAAGTGCAGTAAAGTATAGGTGTACAAAGTTAATATCTTGTTAATAGCATTTTAATACTGTACGAAAGTCATATTAGAAAACTGTATAAAAATTATATTTTGTGCATAAAAAAGCCCCAACATTGTGGAGCTTTTAGTAGATTAATCTTAGCTGCCAATCAGCAACAACTTTTTAATCGGCGGCTAAAATAGTCGCATTAACCTCACCAAAGCCAATACGAGCTGAACCTGATTTTTTACACCAACCTTTCATAATTATTGCATCACCATCTTCTAAAAAGGTACGTGTTTCGCCATTTGGTAATGTAATAGGTTCTGAGCCTGCATTTGACAATTCAAGCATTGAACCCGCTTCTTCAGGATTCGGACCCGATTGAGTGCCACTACCAAACATATCGCCTGCACGAAGGTTACAACCGTTAACCGTATGGTGAGCAACCATTTGAGCCACTGTCCAGTATGAGTCTTTAAAGTTTGACTGCGACAACTGTACAGGTTTTTCGCCTGCCTTACGCATAGCTTGAGTTTCGATCAACACCTGTAAGTTTAAATCTAAAGAACCAAGGTCTCTATTTTGTTGAGACTCTAGGTAAGGCATAGGTTGTGGATCAGCTTCATCTCTTGTCCAGGCAGCACGAAAAGGTGCTAAGGCTTCAAAAGTAACAATCCACGGAGAAACAGTCGAGGCAAAGCTTTTTGATAAAAATGGCCCTAAAGGTTGGTATTCCCAACCTTGAATATCACGAGCAGACCAATCATTGAATAAGCACATACCAAAGACATGGTCTTCAGCATTTTCAATACTAATTGGCGCACCTAAGTCATTACCATTACCAATAAATATACCCACTTCCATTTCATAATCTAAACGTTTACATGGACCAAATGAAGGTTCGGTTGCTGTTGGTGCTTTTGTCTGTCCTTTAGGACGTTTAAAGTCACTCCCAGATACTTCAATTGAAGAAGAACGGCCATGATAGCCAATAGGAACCCATTTATAATTTGGCAGTAATGGGTTGTCTGGACGAAATTTTTTACCCACAGAAGTTGCATGATGAATTGACGTATAAAAATCGGTGTAATCACCAATTTGACAAGGTAAAGCATATTCAACATCTGTTTGCGCTACTAAACAAGAAGCTAACTTGGCTTCATGCGCAGCCCCTTGTGTTAACGAAAGTGATAAAGCTTGACGTAAAGCACTCCAAAAGCGCTTCCCCATCGACATAAAATCATTTAACTGTGCTGAACAACATTTTTCTAGCGCTAATTGAGCATCGCCTTCAAAAATATTAAGCTCATATAACGCTTTTAAATCTACAACCTGATCACCAATAGCAACACCAGCACGCAGCGCTTCTTCACTATGCTTTCGTTTAAAACTGGCAAAAGGTAGGTTTTGAATGGGAAAGTCACAATTTTCGACATTAGCAGACTTTACCCAACTACTTAAAGCTGGGTTATGCGTTTCATTCAGTAAATTAGTGTTAGACATGGGCTAAACAACTCCAGAAAATAGATAAAATACGTGTTTGCATTACACGTGATTGAATATGCAATGGGCAATATTATAACAAGCGATCTAATAAAGGCTATGCCAATAAAATTTACCTGAAAAACAACTGTCAACAATATGTTGCAGGGCCAAGTTTACAACCGCTATTTGCTTAATATAAATAAACTTCAAACTAAGTACTTTTAGCTCTGAGCGACATTTGTTAGAATGCCGGCGTTTTATCATAAGATGATAAACAAACACCGCCATATTATATGGTGGAATATCTTTCAATCTATAGCTCCTGACTTACTATCAGGCTCGCTCAATGGGTCAATAAAAAATGAATAACATTACTGTCTGTGCTTTATATAAATTTGTACGTTTAGAGAACTTCGAAGCAATTAAACCGCAATTACAAAAAATAATGGAAGATAACGCCGTAAAAGGCACATTACTTCTAGCGCTAGAAGGCATCAATGGCACTATAGCCGGCACACAAGCAGGTATAGATACAGTATTAGCCTTTATAAACAGCGATACACGTTTATCTGGCGTATCCACTAAATCTTCATTTCATCAAGAAAACCCTTTTCAACGTACAAAAGTTAAGTTGAAGAAAGAAATTGTCACCATGGGTGTTGAAGGCATTGACCCAACCCTAACTGTAGGTACCTATGTAAAACCTAAAGATTGGAATGCACTCATCTCTGATCCTGAAGTTTTATTAATAGACACCCGTAATGATTATGAAGTAGAAATTGGTACTTTTGAAAACGCGGTTAATCCAAACACCGAAACATTTAGAGAATTTCCAGATTATGTTGAGAAAAACCTAGATAAAAACAAGCACAAAAAAGTGGCGATGTTTTGTACTGGTGGCATTCGCTGCGAAAAATCTACCGCTTACTTGAAAGAGCAAGGGTTTGACGAAGTTTATCACTTGGAAGGTGGCGTTTTAAAATACCTCGAAGAAGTACCTGAGCAAGAAACCATGTGGCAAGGTGAGTGCTTTGTTTTTGACGCTAGAGTGGCTGTAAATCATAATTTAGAGCGTGGCAAATACGACCAATGTTTTGCTTGTCGTTACCCTATTACCGAAGAAGATAAAACCAGCGAACATTATATTCAAGGGGTAAGTTGTCATCGTTGTTTTGACAAGTACACTGATGAACAAAAAAGTAGTTTTCAAGAACGTGAAAAACAAATTAACCTTGCTAAAGCACGTGGTGAAGAACATATTGGCGGTGACATAAAACAAGTCATTGCTGAACGAAGAGCGACAAAGAGCGCTAATAAGCAGGCTCAGAAGAAATAACGATTCATCAAGATTAGTATCGCGTAGTAATCAAATATAATACCTGCTTAATAAGTGGGTATTTTTTTGTCTAAAAGTCTATCAATAAATTAGCATTCAATGAAATAGTAAAAAGCCTTAACATTTCACTGTTAAGGCTTTCATTTATTACTTGTAATAATATGGTGCCTTGACCCTGTACCGAACAAACAACCTAAACAACTGATAAATAACTACTTAAAAAACAAGAAACTTAATCGATGTTACTAATGGTGTTACTAAAATAAAAAGTCACTTTTACAACTCCTCTTTATGACCCAAGAAAAATCTTAACAAATTTTAATAGGCTGGCGTAAAGTCATTACCGAACATTGCTTTCATTTGAATATCAACCATAGGCCAATATCGTTTTTCTAACTCAGTTATCTTATTGCGCCTATGTTCAAAGGTTTTCCAGCGCATCCATTTGGGTTTAGGCCAATATGCGACTTGTTCAAACATATTATTAACTTCAGGCCAATCATAACCCCATAGCTCTTTTCTAAGCTTTCTAATGCGCCTCATAAGCCTTTCTGGTGGGCGTTCACTTTGGCAGGCGTATTGTAAGCCTACACATTGCCGACAACCATAGGCGTATTTGATCGCGTAAAGGCTTTGTCGTGACTTTTGGCAGTATGGACAAGTAATGTATAGTTTATTGCTTACGCTTCGATTATCGAGCTTTAAGGCGATTAAATGAGGCTTACTATTGATAGTAAATGTTATGTAACGAGAACCACACATTTGTTCAGATAACACTAAGCTTTTATGTTCGCTGCTTAAGTAGTCATTATCAAGCTTATAATTTCCTAATGAAGCAGTAAGCAAGCTTTTAAATATACTCGCGTTTATACGATGATACTCGCTTGTATAACCCCTTATCTGCTTTCTTCCGAAGTGCTGGCCTTTAGGCATTGCTATTTACTCCAATGTACTAAAAATCTTCGCCCGTTTCTCTTCGGGCAGTCATAATACTAACCTGTTTAATGGGCGCACATACAAACGGCATTAATTTAGTTAAAAAGTTTAACCTTTGGATAGGGTCTTTAACCTCAGCGAGCGTTGCTAGTAGGTTGGCTAGTTCACTTTGTATAGCTTGGTTGATTAAGTGACGAATATCGCTATTCATGTATTTACTGATAGGTGTTTTGTTATCTTTTGCCATGTGAACAACCATACTGTAATAATTTTATTACAGTATATCATTCTCTCTTGTACGAAAAACAGGTAGGAAAAGCCTAAAAATTAACTTTTTAAATTTAAATTACATATTCATAAAAAATAGCACTAATACCATTTCAAATACAGCGGTTGAAATTACACGTAATTTTTTAGTAAATTACGTGTAATAATTTATATCTTTTTATTAAAATTTCTCGTTACAGAATATTTGATCAAATTATTATTCGCTTCTTCAACTTTAATTAAAGCTCCTTTATATCCGATAGAGTTTCCATCATTCAAATCCATTGTGAAATTGGTAGTGTAAGGCTGCCGAACCATATGGCCAGTAAACTCTCGATATGTAAATTTAAGTATGTTGCCAGACTTTCCGTTGTATTCAATTACTTGCTGGAAAGCGCTGTTATTGATAACTAAAGATAGCTCTTTAATGAAGTTTATTTCTACTTCTGGATCGTCATAACATAACCCTAAGCTTGGACAAATTTCGTTAGTGGCTGGATAATACTTCACCCAGTTTTGGTTGCTTAATGGTTGGCCGTATCCGTTATTTATTGTCACAGTGTTATCGACTTTCGAAGCATACTTAATTGTGCCAGGCACATTGTAAAATGTTCCACCTTGTATATCGGCAGCAAAAGCATCGACTTCACTGATCTCAATTGAAGTAACATAATAACCAGTCGCATTAAGTAATAAGTTATCCCCTAAATAAGCCACTGATGGCTCATTAAGTTTAGGTATAGATACGTTGTCATATTTAATTTTTGGAGCGACTGTGCTTGCGCAGGCTGATAGTAGAATAGTCACTGATAGGACTGTAGTTTTGTAGTTCATAATATTCCCTTGATATGAATAAC